>Ga0194124_10000080_pt1 | contig 145825 bp, 122 predicted proteins | sample TA2KigCas0mmetaG_FD_148605 | JGI IMG/M metagenome (GOLD analysis project Ga0194124, IMG submission 148605) | Freshwater microbial communities from Lake Tanganyika, Tanzania - TA2015031 Kigoma Deep Cast 0m | ecosystem: Environmental > Aquatic > Freshwater > Lake | place: Tanzania: Lake...
GGGGCGAGGGATTGGTACATGTCCACGTCCTTCGGCTTGCCCGCGATCCGGGCAAACTCGGCCATTAAAAGCAGTGACTTATAATGGAAGGCGTTGACGACGCTGTTGTAATCGCAGAATACAAAACCATCGGTCTCGCCGATATAGGAGGGGCCTGCCAGTCGACTGTTGCCGTTCTGTGGCCAGTCGGTGATATCTCTGAGCACGGCCTTGTTGTCGAATGTCCGGTAGTGGATGGCGTTGAGCAGCACAGTGTCCTGTGGCGGCTTCTTGGTGGAGATCAGCCCGTCTGGGCCTGCCATCTTTCGGAGCGTCTTCAGGTCAAGTAGGTCGTAGTGCGTTCGGATGAGATCCGTACTGCCAGTATACAGATGGTCGTACCAAAGGATCTGGTGCATTTGCAGGTGCCATTCTGTAGGCCAGGCTGGACTGAAAAGCAGGTAGCGAGCTGTATTGCGCGCGATGTCGTATACAGAGTCGACGGCATAATGTGAAAGTTGGTTGATGAGGGCATCCGCTTCATAGGGGATGCGCTCCCGGTCGCCGTCGATGTAGACGCCCATGAAGGTCGTCGCCTTGATGGTATGCTTGCAGAAATCCCAGAGGGCGTTCAGCAAACTGTCGGAGGAATGAAAAGAAGACGCGTCGTCGTGGAAGACATGATGGTACATTCTTCGCACAGCATCTTTCTCGGATAGCCTTTTCGGGGATATCAGCTCCACTGCCCGGAAGGGCAGAACGATGCCCATCGTGTCAGGCAATAAGACGGCCCTTCCTGAGGTGTTTCGGAGATTCTTTTTTCGCGGGAACCAGAGATGGCTGCCCATGCCAGGCTGGATCACCATGGTGTCAGCCGAGTAGCGGATGTTGCCACCCGGTGCCGGGTCGAGGCGCTCTGCCATGACCTTTTCTCCCAGCCGCACCACCAAAGTATCCCCAGCCGCCAGTCGCGAGACGTCCACCTTCAGCCGGCCGAAGGTGGCTCTGGTGAAGTCGAGGAACAGGGTTCTGTCATCTAGTTGAACGGCACGGTCTGCCAAGCCATCCACGGCCGTAAGTCGCTGCTGGTAATATGGGTTCTGGGCCGAAAGGGCAGCGGAGAAAGCCGACAGCAGGAGGAAGATGCCAGCAGTACGGGTCAATCGCATGGATTCTTTTTTTGCAATTTTTTAAGGGGGGATAGCCATCTGCACATACTTTCAATGCCCTTGCCTTTCATGAGTATTGTAATAATCTATCAGTTTTAAGGCTTGTGCCTTTGTCCTAAGCATATAGAAATTGGATCCAGACACTAAGGTGATCTTTCTGCTGATGATGGTGATCAGGTCCTGCCTCATTGCCTGCAGCCTGCTCCCCGTGACGGAGCCTTTCACCTTCATTGCTATTCCATTGAGCGTTTGCATGAGTTGAAGCTCTTCTTTGTTGTCGAGCATCGCAGTAAATTCTGGCCTGTTTAGGAAAGTACCTGTCTGCCTCTTTATGGATATTTCTATTGGCAGCCACTTTTGCATGATCTCTGTGTATTCGTGGAATACGTATTCGGTTTCAAGATTCAAGCTTCTATATTCTGCGCTTTTTGAGAGGTTGCTGTAATCAATCATATGCCTTAGCAGGATCGTATCTTTTATATACCGTAAGGATCCTGAGTTCTTCATTTGTTCATAGGTCTCATTGTTATACAGGTATCTGTAGCTGGCAACGGGCATTAGATTGAAGAATGAGTCGACTTTAAGCGTTTCGTTCGTCAATAAGTATAGGATCGCTGAGTCATTTTTTATGATCATGTTCTTGTTTCCCTGAACCATCGAGTCTATGAACTTTATGTTGGTCTGCACATCTTTGATAAAGCTGTTCAGCAGCTCATGTGCCCTTTCCTTTTCAATATAGTGCTCCCTGTAGTTCTCTGCCAAAAAGCCGAGGGAGACGGCCAGGAAGAGCATGAAGAATTCCAGGAAGTATTCCCTCCATTTCTTCTTGTGCGTCGGATGGTGTGGGTGGTGTACTTCCATTACTTCAGATGATATGATGTGTGGATCTTTTCCATGAGCTGGATCGCTAGCGTGTGCTGGTTTTTTAATTCCCTGACATACTGACTTTTTGCTGTATTATAGAGGCTAGAGGTGACATTGATGAAATGCGGCAGGTTTTCTCTTTGGATGATGTAGTCCATCGTTGCATTAGGATTCTGCAAAACTCCGCCTACCGAGTAGATATAATATGGGTGCCAGATGAATGTCTGGAAGCCGGCGTCTTTGTGCTTTTGTCTTGTCTCTTCAAAGCGGCTGTGGATCTGATCTAGTTTCAGCTGGTTGTTCCAATAGACCATCAGTAAGTCTGCGACAACCTTTTGCTGTATCAGCCGGAATGAGCCCGTCCCTTTTAGCTGCGAGGAGGTTCGGTCGCTGAATACCACATCCACGCTGAATCCTGCTCCTAAAGCCAACTGCGCGAAGCGCTTACTATGAACTTTGTCAATTAGTCCCATGTCGTAATAGTGGAAGAGGCTGTCGCTGGCGTTGATGTTCGATTGTAAACGCGACAGGCTGTAGTTGATCCTGGCCGTATCTATCTTAAGATCCTCCCACATACTGTGCATGTAGGCTTCCTCTCTATCCTCTTCGATGATATGCTCTCGGATGCTTTCGGCAAAAAAGCCTAGGGTCACTGCGAAGAAAATCATCAACCCCTCCAGTATGTATTCTTTCAGTTTTTTATGGCCGACATGTGGGTGATGGTGCACTTCCATGTGTTAATGTTTTTTGTTGTTGTAGTATTCCAGCAGGTCTCTGGCCAGTTCCAGCGTGTTTACCATAAACCGCTGGCTTGCACCCATGAGCCATGCCTTCCTGGAGATGGCGGGGATCAGCTCTTTTTTCATCCTTTCTAACTCTTTGCCGGCGAGGAAATGTTTTTTCCCTTCTGTATGACTTTTCAGTTTCTTCAAGATTTTGTCATGTTCTCCATCCTTCAGTCTGCTCTTGAATGCCCCGGTGATGTATGGGTCGATATGCCTGCTGATGGCAACCTCCCCTGGCATCCATTGCTGGATGGATTCGGTATACTCGTGGGATACATACTCGAACTCTTGTGTGACACTACGGAATTCGGTAGCCTTAGAGGTGTTGTTGTATTTGATGATCATCCTCAACAACACCGTGTCTTTGATGTATCTGAGCGACCCCGAGCTTTTCATCTGCTCATAGGTGTCGTTATTACTAAGGTATCGGTAACTGCTGCTGGGAAGGAACCTGAAAAAGCTATCCAGTTCCACTTCACTCTCCTCCATCAGGTAGAGCAGTGCTGAATCATTCTTCATGATGGATTTTTGATTCATCTCGATCAGTGAGTCCAGATAGGTTACATTGGATTGTACATCATGTATGAAACTTTCTATGAGTTCATGAGCCCTCTCTTTTTCGATATACTGCTCCCGGATATTTTCTGCCAGGAATCCAAGGCTCACAGCTGCAAAGAGCATGAAGAACTCTATGATATATTCTTTCCAGTTCTTTTTGTGTGCAGAATGGTGTGGGTGGTGTACTTCCATGCTTACAAATTCTTAAAAAAAAATCTTTGTATAATGGGTAGCCTCCGACTAGATACTGCCTGCCATCACTGATTATGAATGTTTACCCTTTCTTTTCGTTTACATTTCGTATTATGCAATTATAGAACATGATAACAAATTACTGATCTTTTATCGTTCCAACTCAAACAGTTTGTTAAGGTATCCATTTGTTATGTCACCTTGCGCCAATTGATCACATTTCTGCTAAAATGCAAACATCCTTCGTTATCGCCCTGCCCGAAGAAGTCGGATATATCACCGAGATCCGTGGACACCCAGTACATTACTCGGGCGTAGGGAAGGTCAATGCTGCCTTGGCTGCCGCTGTGCTGGCATCCAAAGGCGTGCAGGAAGTCATCAACATCGGATCCTGCGGCTCTTCTCATCATGCGACGGGTGAGATCTTGCGAATTGGACGAGTATACCAAGATATCGACTGCTCACCGATCTGTACCTATGGGCATACCGCTTTTGAAGTCGACAGCCATTGCATATCCTTTGACCCTAGGGCAGAATCAAGCTGCTTTACAACTGATTATTTCTTCGACAGGCAGCAGCTCTCCAAGTACTCGCCCTCCTACCTCCGTATGATCAGTGAGTGCTCCGTATTTGATATGGAACTCTATGCCCTTGCCAAATCCTGTCGACACTATGGTATGACGCTCCGTAGTTACAAATGGGTATCCGACGACGGAGACCTTGCTCAATGGCTGGAGAACTGCCTACTAGCCTCCCATCGTGTGATGGCCATGCCAGACCTGTAACACCCACACGAAAAAGAGAGCGCATCCCATTCAACCGTTTAGATCTTCATTGGCAAATCATTTTAATCCGCATCTGTTGTCTGCTGACCATGGGTCCCTTTCATGCCCTGACACAGCCCACTGTATCTCTTATCCCACAGCCCATAAAGCTGCAGCTGGATTAACATTCGTTGCTAATCCTGAAAGGGACCTCTATATGGGTAGATCCTACGTCCTTGGAATAATTCTGGCCATCAAAATCCCAACGCGGAATATTTGGCTGTTTTAATCTCAGCGTGAATGGCATGCTCAAAATCCGGTTATCTCGACAATGCTGGTACAGGATGCTTCTATTTCTTTACTTTTCCCATCCATAGCAACTACTTTAAAACCAGCTTTCGAAAACTTATCCTCCCCGACCTCCGAGATGGCCTCAACCCCCTGAGCTTTCGGTCCAATGAGCTCCAGCACGGCGGGCTTGCCCATCTCGCCGGCAGCTGCCGCGGAAACCCCGACACCAACGACTGGTTTGCAACCCTTCAGCTGTGCCTCCGCCTGAAGCTCTTTAGTAGCATAGACCCTACTGTACGTCGACCCACCCCACTAGATGGAGATAGGTGGATTTTCTTGTAGCGGTCCTTTTTCTTATGTTTCTCTGGCCATGAACTCCCTTGGTTGTCTTGGCGTATTCCTTTATGTTGCATAGCTTTAACGCCCCACAACCTCTGTCAACCATGAAATATTTGCTCTTACTGTTGTCGTTGGCCATAGCATCGCTCCAACTCCATGCTCAGACGTGGAATTCTATCCTCACACTAGGAGCCAGCCAATATGTCGGAGACATTCCCGACCGTTCGGTTGGAGCCCTGGCCCGCGGGCTGGTGGGCGCCGGACTGGAGTATCACCCCACCGGTGCTTTTCGTCTCAAATTCGAGGGAGTTGTTACTCAACTTAAGGCCTCCGATGCCGGTACTTCCAATGCCGCCCGCAACTTTTCGTTCACGACCTGGCTGTCGGAAGGGTCTGTCACCGGGCGGGTCGACCTGGTCCGCAACCGCAACGCCCGTGTCATCCCCTACCTCTCTGCCGGCGTGGCCGCCTTCTATGTCAACCCCTGGGCCACCGGCCCCAATGGCAACCGACTCTCCCTCTACCGACTCTCTACCGAAGGACAGGGCCTCTCCGCCAACCAGGAGGAACTCTCTAAATATAACCTTTCTCTTCCCTTTGGCGGTGGACTTGACTTCTCCCTCGGGAAACGCATCCGCGTCGACCTCGAATGGATCCTTCGCAAGACCTTCACCGACCACATCGATGATGTGGGCGGCAACTACCCCGACCGCCAGGCACTGCTGAACGCCCGCGGGTCAGAAGCCGTCGCCATGTCGTGGCGTGGCAGCGGTCCCTTTCCCCGTGCCGGCACGGCCAGGGGAAACATTGCCGACAAAGACTGGTATGCAGCGGTACAGCTCCGCTTCCGGCTGGTGAATCTGCAGGGTAAGCAAATTAAAAAGTTGAAAGACAAGCTGCTGAATCCTAGTTCGCCGCAGGCAACCACCCCGGCGGCTTCCACTCCAAGTGCGCCAGCTCCCGTCGCTACGCAGAAGCCTGCCGTTACGTCCCCTTCCAAGCCCGCAGCACCCTCGCCCGTGCCCGCTCCCGCACCTGTGCCGGTGGCCAAGCCCGATAAGGACGGCGATGGCATCCCCGATGACATCGACAACTGCCCGGAAGTGGCCGGCATCAAGGCTCGCAATGGATGTCCTACACGCGACTTCGACCAGGACGGGCTCAACGACGAAGAAGACGCCTGCCCGCTGCAGGCCGGCACCCGAGAAAACAAAGGTTGCCCGCCGGTCGATCGCGATAACGACGGTATCCCCAACAGTCAGGATCGCTGCCCCGATGTGCCCGGCATCGCCCGCTACTTCGGCTGTCCCATCCCCGATACAGACAAAGACGGGGTAAACGATGAAGAAGACAAATGCCCCGACAAGGCAGGTGCGCCCTCCCTCAAGGGCTGCCCCCTTCCCGATAAGGACGGCGATGGCATCGAAGACCTGCTCGATCGATGCATTACAGTTCCCGGTATCGACTCGTTAAGCGGCTGCCCGACAGTACCTATCCGCACCTCCCGCATCACTTTCCAGGGTAGCGGAGTGGAACTCACGGCAACGGCTAAACAAGAGCTCGAAAGCCTCGCCATCTGGCTCGTGAAGGTGTATCCGCAGTTGTTGGTGATGATCGAGTCGCATGTAGATGTCAGCAAAGGCTCATACGCTGCCAAGCAGCTCTCAGAGTCCCGGGCCATGGCCGTGTATATACACCTCTTCCGCAGCGGCGTGCCCATCGCCCGCATGCAGGCGGTTGGCCTTGGGGCTGACCATCCCATTGATAATACCCTGACGCCTCAAGGAATGGCGCGCAACAACCGTTTGGAGTTTCGCTTTTCAGAGTGACTCGCAGCTCTGTGTGCGAACCTCCAACAAAACTGGGCAGCTGTACAGGGTGTGGCATCTAGCGCCGTCCTCGTGGCACCTTTCCGGATGCCACGCCGGCAAGCATGTTCTTACAAGGCAGATAAAATTTATTGGAAGGTCTCCCAGCGGTCCCCAAGGATCGTGCCGAAGACCTGGCCTTTGAGTGGACGCCCGATCAGCGGGTTGTTGGCAGATCTGGAGCGGACCATGCCCGCGGTCAAGGTGAAAGAGTCATCCGGCAGCAAAAGCACCAAGTCGGCCGGACTGCCTGGCAGGACGCCGGGGTCTGGCAGGCCGAAGGTGCGGCGAGGCCGCTGGCTGAGCAGCCGTACAATCAGATCCATCTCGAGGCCTAGCTGCCGCAGGCTGGGGAATAGGGTCTGAATGCCTGCTATGCCCGGCCTAGCATATTCGAATTCACATTGCTTGTGGTCCAGGTGTTGCGGCAGGTGGTGGGCGCTAACCATATCGACCTGCCCCGCTTTCACGGCCTGCAGCAAGACATCCCTTTCAGCCCGCGAACGCAAGGGCGGGTTGACTTTCAAGTGAGTATCGTAGTCTGAGAGGTCTTCGTCGCAGAACATCAGGTGATGGGGTGTGACGGCACCGGTGACATCTACACCATTGGCCTGTGCCTGCCAGATCTCTTCGACGGAGGAGGCAAGGGTGATGCCTGTCAGGTGCAGCCTGGAGCCTGTATAGGCGCAGATGCGGATGGCCCGACTGACCGTCAGCGTTTCGGCGAGGGCGGGGCGGCCGAGGAGTCCCAGTTGCGTCGAAATCACCCCTTCATGCATCAAGCCATGGGGTGCCAGACTGCCATCGTCTGCCAACTGTATGATTATGCCGTCGAAGGCTTTCACAAACTGCAGGGCCTTGACGAGGATATCAGCCTGTTGGATAGGGGCCTGGCCATCGCTAAAGGCGATGGCGCCGGCGGCGCGCATGTCGTGCATCTCCGCCAGCTCCTTCCCCAGCGTATCGCGGGTGACGGCGCCGATGGCGTGGATTCGGACAGGGGAGGGGAAGGTTCTTTGTAGTATTGCCTCTACAGTCGGGCGGTTATGCCGCACCGGTACTGTGTTGGGCCCGACGAAGAGATGTGTACAGCCACCGGCAGCCGCGGCGGCAGCTGCGGAGTCCAGCGTCTCGCGGAATTCGGTGCCGGGCTCGCCGGCATCAGCGAAGGTCTCGACAAATCCGGGGGCTACCTGCAGACCAGGTTCATCGATCACCGTCTCGGCGGGTGCATCGATGTCTTCTGCTACTTCCGCGATCTGTCCGTGCCGGACAAGGATGTCGCGCGTCTGCCCGTGCAGGGGCTTGTCGGGGTCGATAATGCGTGCCTTCTTCAGCAGTAGTGTCATAATCGGTTGATACTACAAAGGTAGTTTCTATCAGCGTTTGAAGATCTAGGCGGATTCTCCTATTTTTGCCATCCATTCGGGACGTAGCGCAGCCCGGTAGCGCACACGTCTGGGGGGCGTGTGGTCGCTGGTTCGAATCCAGTCGTCCCGACTATTTTCCGTATTTGACCCTACAAAATCATTCATTATAAATGTCTTTTGTAGGGTCTTTCATTTTTTTACTAAATCATATCCCATAACTATAACACTCCCAGTAAATCCGACATAATGGTTGTTTCATCTATTAATCCATACATCTGTGGGGAAAATTCATAGAATTGTTTGAAAGGACCTTGTAAAGGGTCATCCAAGGTAATTTGAACAAACAATCATCAAGGTTCTTACGGTAGGTCTGGGCGGAAAGTCTTAATTATACTTTAGAATATGTATATCATGCTTGCCTGTCGCATGTGTGTACCAGATGAGATGAATAAAATTTCAACCAAAGAGGTATTGCACTTATTGGGGATATGTGTCAAAGTTTGACGCGTATTGATTGGGAAGATGTGCGCCAGATAGCCGTGTACAATCACAGGATGTGTGCTAATCAGCTACAGCATTTGCCCTAATTTTTTCAGCTTGTAGCTATGATCCTCTTGCTATTTGATCAGCCCAGTTGCGGTATAAACGCCCCTGGCCAACGCGTTGAAGAATTAGTGTCTGTGAGACAACCTGGGATTGTCACTGCTCTTGAACATCGACGACGACAGGGGAGGAGGCTAGTTTTTTGCTGAAGACTTTGAAGTGCCGGCCACCGATATACGCACGTTGGACACCTTCCCGCTTCCACTTTAGGCCTGCGTAGAAAAGCTCTTGCTGCTATTTTAAATGATAAGATCAGGGACGTCAATGTACTTCCGAAACTACATATCACTCAGGCCATCAGCTACCGGCTCCTGAGAACTGGCGCAGGCTTCCGAACGGTCTGGATTGGCACCGGAAGCCTAGAGGCGGGCACCTTAATTTTCTGCGGCCGAGCTCCCCTTGAAGCATTTGCTACATTACTTCCATGAGCGGTGCAGGTACAAATACATCCGCTACGGGTTGAAAAGCCCACTCCGACCGACCCCGTGCAGGTCTGAACTCAGCTGCTGTCGGCTATAACATGCCCTCTCTTTTGTAACTTTCCGCATGCACCAGTCTTCGGTATATATGGCCGATCTCCGCATTACATCCCTCTACATCCATCCAGTCAAGTCGCTGGCAGGCATCTCCGTTTCTTCCTTTGCACTGACCGACCGCGGCCCTGAGCACGACCGGCGCTGGATGCTCGTCGACCCTCAAGGGCGCTTCCTCACCCAGCGCGAGTACCCCCAATTGACGCTGTTGGCCACCAGTATCCAAGGGGATACCCTGGTCATCTACGAGCGAGCCGACCCGCAAGAGCCGCTCATGCTGCCGCTCCGTCCAGCTGGTGGTGCGTCCCTGGAGGTCACCGTCTGGGAGGATACCTGCGAAGCCCTGCATCCATCGCCGGCAGCTTCGGCATGGCTCAGTCTTCGCTTAGGGATCACCGTTATGCTGATCTACATGCCGGAAGCCTCGCACCGAAGGGTTGAACCGGATTATGCCCGCAACGAGGAACTCACCTCTTTCTCCGACGGCTACCCGCTGTTGCTAATCGGGCAGGCTTCGCTGGACGATCTGAACACACGGCTGCCCGCTCCAGTCGCCATGGAACGCTTCCGGCCCAACATCGTCTTCTCCGGCGGCAGCCCCTACCAGGAGGACAGCTGGCTTTCGTTCTGCATCGGCCCGTTGCTGTTTCACGCTGTGAAGCCGTGCGCCCGCTGTGTGCTTACGACCATCGATCCGATCACTGGCGAGCGCGGTCCAGAGCCGCTGCGCACCCTCGCCACCTACCGCAGCCGGCAGCACAAAGTGCTGTTCGGTATGAACCTCTTGTATGAAGGGGTGGGCCACCTGTCGGTCGGAGATGCGCTGCAGGTAGTTTCCGCCAGTGACCCTACTTTTATACCTCCGAATCTGTAACCTCCATCATGTCAACTCATCTCCGCTCACAGCAATGGTTTGGTCGTACCGGAAAGGACGGCTTCATCTACCGCGCCTGGATGAAGAACCAGGGCATTCCCGATGAAGAGTTTCGCGGCAAGCCGGTCATCGGCATCTGCAACACCTGGAGTGAACTCACGCCCTGCAATGCGCATTTCCGGGAGCTGGCGGAGTCTGTCAAACGCGGGGTCATCGCGGCGGGCGGGTTCCCCGTCGAGTTCCCAGTCATGTCGCTCGGCGAGACGCTTATGAAGCCTACGGCCATGCTCTACCGCAACCTGGCGAGCATGGACGTGGAGGAGTCGATCCGTGCCAACCCTGTCGATGGCGTGGTGTTGCTCTGCGGGTGCGACAAGACGACGCCCTCGCTTGTGATGGGGGCCTGCAGCGTCAACCTGCCCACCATTGTCGTCTCCGGCGGTCCGATGCTCATCGGGCGCTATGAGGGCCGCGACATCGGTACATCAGACATCTGGCGATTTGCAGACGCGGTACGCAGCGGCGCCATGTCGCAGGAGCAGCTTACCGTCGCTGAGGCCTGCATGTGCCGCAGCAGAGGCCATTGTGCTGTCATGGGCACCGCCTCTACCATGGCCTGCATGGTCGAGTCGCTGGGCCTCACCCTGCCCACCAATGCCGCCATCCCTGCCGCCGACAGCCGCCGCAAAGTACTGGCACAATACTCGGGCGGCCGCATCGTCGACATGGTGCGGGAAGACCTTACCCTCTCAAAAATCCTTACCCGCGAAGCCTTTGAGAATGCCATCCGCGTCAATGCCGCTATCGGCGGATCTACCAACTTCGTCATCCACCTCCTCGCCATCGCCCGCCGCATCGGCATCGACCTGAGCATCGAAGACTTTCATGAGCAGTCGGCTGGCATCCCCCTGCTCGTCAACCTCCAGCCTTCCGGGCAATACTTCATGGAAGACTTCTACTATGCCGGCGGCCTGCCGGTCGTCGTACAGGCTCTCTCTGACAGGCTGCACCCTGGCACGCGCACCGCCAACGGCCAGACATTGCTGGAGAATTGCGCAAGCGCTGTCTGCCATCGGCCCGACGTGATCGCCACCCTCGAAAGCCCCTTCAAATCAGAGACTGGCCTCGCCATCCTCCGCGGCAACCTCTGCGCCGATGGCGCCGTCATTAAGCCTTCGGCCGCCAGCCCTCGGCTGATGCAGCATACCGGCAAGGCTGTCGTCTTTGAAAACATAGAAGACTACCACGCTCGCGTCGACGACCCCTCCCTCGATGTCGACGAGACGTCTGTGATGGTCCTCAAAAATGTAGGACCCGTCGGCTATCCCGGCATGCCCGAAGTAGGCAACATGGGCATCCCGCGGAAGTTGCTGGAGCGCGGGGTGACCGATATGGTCCGCATCTCCGACGGCCGCATGAGTGGCACCGGCTTCGGGACGGTCGTTCTCCACGCCGCTCCGGAGGCCGCCATCGGTGGGACCCTAGCACTCGTACAGGCGGGCGATCTGATACGGCTCGACGTGTCCGCCCGCCGCCTCGAACTGCTGGTGGACGAGGCCGAACTGGAGCGCCGCCGCGCCGCCTGGCAGCCTTCGCACCCGGTGGCAGACAGGGGCTATGTTTCTCTGTTCCAGCAACACGTTCAGCAGGCCCACCTGGGCGCCGACCTCGACTTCCTTCACGGCAGCTCCGGCTCGGAAGTACTGCGCGACTCTCACTGACGGCGCCCGGACAGGTGCTTTCATAGTGCGGGGCTGATTGCGTATTTTGCAAGCATGAAACTCATCCGCTTTGGCGATGCTGGTGCAGAGAAGCCGGGTGTCTTCCATCAAGGGGTCAGGAAAGACCTATCCGCCCATTTCTCCGACTGGGACCGTCCCTTCTTCCAGTCCGACGGGCTTGCCCGCGTCGCCGCCCTTCTCGCCTCTGGCGTATCCCTGCCTGAGGTACCGGAAAATGTCCGCTGGGCAGCTCCCATCGCCCGGCCTGGCAAGGTCATCTGCATTGGCCTCAACTATTCCGACCATGCCCGTGAGTCGAACATGGCCATTCCTACAGAGCCCATCGTATTCCAGAAAGGTTCGAATACCGTCGTAGGCCCCTACGACCCTATCCTCATCCCCCGCGGCAGTACCAAGACCGACTGGGAAGTGGAGCTGGGTGTTGTCATCAGCCGCAACGCCCGATACCTAGACAGCCTTGATGCGTCGCTCTTCCATGTAGCAGGCTATTGCCTCTCGCACGACGTCTCAGAACGCGCCTTCCAGCTCGAAAGGGGCGGGCAGTGGACCAAGGGTAAGTCCTGCGATAACTTCAACCCCCTCGGGCCCTGGCTGTCGACCCCCGACGAAGTGCCCGACCCGCAGGCCCTCTCCATGGAGCTCTCCGTCAACGGCCAGCGTATGCAGCAAGGTAATTCGCAGACGATGATCTTCGGCGTGGCCTATCTGGTGCACTACCTATCCCAGTTCATGACCCTTGAGGCAGGTGACCTGATTTCGACGGGTACGCCCCCTGGCGTCGGCCTAGGCATGAACCCACCAACCTACCTGCGTGCCGGCGACGTGGTAGAACTCTCTATTAATGGGCTGGGCTGCCAGCGGCAGGTCTGCGAGCAAGCCTAACGCCCATCTGCCCACTATATCAGGAAACGTATACAATGCTCAATGCACTCAGAAAGATCATCCCACCCGAGCGGCTTCGGACGCGCTTCATAGACATGGTCTCTTACGCCTCCGACGCTGGCTTCTACCATCTCATACCCCAGGCAGTGGTGCAGCCTGTTGATGAGGAGGAGGTGCGATCGTTATTTCGCCTATCCCATGCACACCGCATCCCGCTCGTCTTTCGCACGGGTGGCACAAGCCTGTCGGGCCAGGCCGTCACCGACGGTATCCTCGTAGACCTCTCTCAGCACTGGGATCGCATCAAAATCGAGGCCAGTGGCGACCTCGTCCGGGTACAGCCCGGCATCACCGGCGCCATGGTCAACGCCCGCCTCCGCAGCCACCGCCGCAAGATAGGCCCCGACCCCTCCAGTCTCAGTGCTGCCATGATGGGCGGCATCCTCTCCAACAATGCCAGCGGCATGTGCTGTGGCGTGGCACATAACTCCTACCACACGCTCCGTCACCTGCGCTTCCTGCTGCCGGACGGGCATGCCTATACCACGGAAGCAGCGGCTGACTACCTCCGCTTCGAAGCGGAGCAGCCTGCCCTTTGCCAGGAGCTGACCGCCATCCGCGAGCAGATACATGCCGACACAGAGCTATACGGTCGCATACGCCAGAAGTTTCGGATGAAGACGACCATCGGCTATTCGCTGAATGCCTTTATAGACCACCACCATCCGCTTGACATTCTTGCCCATCTCCTCATCGGTGCTGAGGGGACACTCGCCTTCCTCTCCGAAGCCGTCATGGAGACAGTGCCGGAACATCCCTATAAGTCGACCGCCCTGCTATACTTCCCAGACATCGACGCGGCCTGCCGCTCCATCCCCGCCATCGTCGCCTCAGGGGCTGCCATGGCCGAGCTGATGGACCGGGCCTCGCTGCGATCCGTCCAAGACATGCCGGGCATGCCGCCCATCGTGAGCAGCCTGCCGGAGAACGCCGCCGCAATCCTGCTGGAATTCCAGGCCTCCGAGCGGGAGTCGCTCGCAGCTCGGGTGGCAGCCTTCTTAGCCCTCTCGACAGACCTGCTGCTGCTGCAAGCGCCTGCCTTCACCGATGACCCGGCCGAGCAGGCCTTCCTGTGGAAGGTCCGCAAAGGGCTGTTCCCAGCCGTTGGTGCCGTGCGTGCGGCCGGTACCAGCGTGATCCTCGAAGACCTCAGCTTTCCGTTGGACCAGCTGGCAGCGGCTGTCACTGGCTTGCAGGTACTGTTCCGGCAGTATGGCTACGATAACGGCATCATCTTCGGCCATGCCAAGGATGGAAATATTCACTTTGTCGTCACACAGACTTTCAACACCCCCGACGAAGTCAGCCGCTACGACCGTTTTTTGCGCGAAGTCGTGACACTGGTTGTCGAGCGACATGGTGGCTCCCTCAAGTCGGAGCATGGCACTGGCCGGAACATGGCACCCTTTGTAGAAACTGAATGGGGCGGCGACGCCTATGCCGTCATCCGCCGCATCAAAGCTGCCGTCGACCCGATGGGATTACTGAACCCAGGCGTCATCGTTAACGACGACCCGCAGGCACATCTTCGCAACCTCAAGCGCATGCCGCAGGTGGAAGAAGAAGTCGACCGCTGCATCGAATGCGGCTACTGCGAGCATCGCTGCCCGAGCCGAGACCTCACCGCCTCCCCCCGCCGCCGCATTGTGCTACGCCGGGCGCTGAAGAACCTCGAAGCCGACGGCGATCGCGAAGGCTTGCGTCGCCTGCTGGCAGACCATTGCCATGAAGTGCTCGACACCTGCGCCGTCGACGGCCTCTGTGCCGGCGCCTGCCCGGTAGATATCAACACAGGTGAGCTCGTCAAGCGCCTGCGCCGAGAGCGTCTTTCCCCTCGCGCCAATCGCTGGGCGCTCCGCTCAGTGCGGCATTTCGCGGTAATAGAAGTCGCCCTCCGCTGGGCCCTTCATCTCGGCGCCGGTATCGGTAAGCTGTGTGGGCCGGGCGCGATGCCCGCCTTGACGCAAGCGCTGCGGTGGCTCTGGCAGGGCTTCCCTCGCTGGTCGCCTCAGCTGCAGCCCCCCCCCTCGCTACGCGCCCTGCGAGCCGCTGCAGCTAGTCCCGCGCCCGAAGGTAATGCCATCGTATACTTTCCTGCCTGCATTACCCGCTGCATGGGTGCGACGGCCGGCCGGGAAGGCTTGCCCGACGTCTTCCTGCGGGTATGCCGCGCTACCGGCATTGATGTGATTGTACCCCCCCAGCTATCAGGACTTTGTTGCAGCCAGATCTACAGCTCGAAAGGCTTTACGGCCGCCTGGCGAGAGATGGCCTCCCGGACATTGGATGCCTTGTGGGCTGCCAGCCGCGAGGGTCGGTATGCCGTCGTCACAGACGTGAGCTCCTGCGCCCTAACATTCCGCTCCCTGCGCCCCGCCCTCGACGAGACCCGCCGGATACGGTACGACACCATGCAGTTTCTTGACAGCGTCGAGTTCCTACACGACAATGTCCTGCCCCGCGTACCGCCGAGGGCGGTTCGACAAGATGTCGTGCTGCACCCCGTATGCTCACTGGAGCGCATGGGAGGGATTTCAAAGATGCAGGCCGTCGCTGCCCATTTCGCAGCAAAAGTCACCATCCCCCAGGAGGCCGGCTGCTGCGGCATGGCAGGTGACCGAGGCTTCTTTTATCCAGACCTCACGGCTTCGGCTACTCGAAAAGAGGCAATGGAAGTGCAGGTGATACAACCCGATGGCTGCTATTCATCCACCCGTACCTGTGAGCTGGCACTCTCAGAAGCGACCGGCCGGGATTATGTATCGATTTTATATCTTGTGGATGAGGCACTCGCAGCTCGTGGGTCCTGACCTGTTATATCAATGATCAACTTGGGGAATATGCTCTCACTGGCAGGCAAACAGGCAGTCGTCACCGGAGGTTCCAGCGGTATCGGATACGCCATCGTGCAGTGTTTCATCGCGCAGGGCGCGCAGGTGCATGTGCTCGACCTGCAACCTGCTGCCGACGGACAAGGCGAAGGCTACGCCTGCGATGTGTCGGACCAGGGACAGGTGGCTACCGCCATAGGCGCCATTGGAAGGGTAGACATCTTGGTCAACAGTGCCGGTGTCTCGCACATCGGTAAGGCCGACAACACATCTGAGGCCGACTTCGACCGGCTGTTCCGCATCAACGTGAAAGGCGTCTACAATTGTCTGCACAGCGTACTTCCCGGGATGCGCTCACGGCGTAGCGGTGTGATCCTGAACATCTGTTCAGTAGCGGCTACAGCCGGCCTGAACGACCGTTTTGCATATTCTATGAGCAAGGGGGCTGTCTTGTCAATGACACTGTCGGTCGCTAAGGACTATATCCAGGAAGGGATCCGCTGCAATTGCCTTTCACCGGCGCGGGTGCATACGCCCTTTGTAGATGGCTTGCTTGCACGCACCTATCCCGGCCGCGAGGCCGAGATGTTCGAAAAACTCTCGCAGACGCAGCCCATTGGCCGCATGGGCCGGCCGGAGGAGATAGCGCATGCGGCGCTCTACCTCTGCTCGGAGGAGGCGGGCTTCATCACGGGTTGCGACTATCCGATCGATGGTGGCTTCCTGCGACTGAACACCTAGCGCCTCTGTGACTTCATACTTTCACGAAACTCAGCAGCATGTTGGGCGGCTATTTGTCCAAGGCTGCTATCTCTTTCACCATCTTCTCTGTGATGGCCATCGCTTATCTCACTGCGCGTGGCCAGTCCTCCTGTTGTACCAGTGTATGAAGCCGTTGCCATAGGCTTCTATGTAGATGGCGCACACGTATTACTGGTAGCGCATCTCTTCGAGGTCGATGCGCTTATGCACTTTGACCCGCTCTAGTCCGATCAGGGCATTCCTATCTGACAGGGGCCTGCCATCGGCTATTCGGCATAAGGTACTGGGCAGCTGTTGCACAGCCGCGCAGCTTCGATGCGTTGGATCCTGCATGGATGTTTTCTGCAATCTAGCCGTGGTCAGGCTAGTGTTTGCTGATCCTTGTCAGAGATGTGAATTGCGAAAGAGGCGGTTCGCTAAGCTAATTGCACTAACTTTCGTAGCTTCTAGCACTATTCTTGTACATAAATCTGTGGCTGCCAACCTCTTCTATAAATGAATATAAAGTCACGCAGGTCTTATGTGGTTTGGCTCCTGTCACGTCCTTCGTGGATGTCCCTGTTCTTTGCACTGTCTCTATATTTGCCATCCTATTCGCAAGAGGCTTTTTTAGGGATCTCTTTAGGGGGTGCCAATTACCAGGGAGACCTGCAGGACAAGATCTTGACCTTAGATGGCATGACGCCGGGCATAGGTTTCAACATCCTTTATGCGCCCAATAATCGTTTTTCCTTGTCTGCCGAACTTTTCCGGGGTGTATTGTCTGGCAGTGATGCGAAGCCTGGTTCCCGTAATCAGTCGCGCAACCTTCAATTTGTCACTCAGCTGATAGATGCTTCCATCGCAGGACGCCTTAACTTTTACAACAATCGGGATTTCATATTCATCCCATATGCGACGGCGGGTGCGACTCTTTTTTATGTAGATCCATATACCTATGATACGGACCGTCATCGGGTATATCTATATCCCATGTCTACCGAAGGGCAGGGGCTGCCGGGCTATTCCCATGTTCCTTCCCATCATACCTTGAATGGTGCTATACTGTTTGGTGGCGGCGTGGAGATGCGGATCACGAAGAAAATCCGAATGGATATTGAAGTGGGATGGCGAAAGACATTCACGGACTACATCGACGATGTGAGTGGTGACTACCCTGTCTTCAGAGATCTTTTATCTGCTCGCGGCCCGGACGCGGTTCAATATTCCTATCGAGGGGATGAAGTGTCCGGCGGGAGTCTCCTCTACCCCTCCGGTACGGCCCGTGGCAACGCTGCCCGGGATGATTGGTACCACATGGTATCCATCCGACTTCGGTATTCATTTCGTTCCTGGGATCTCGACAACGTGAACCGCAAATATTTGATGAGAAATACCGGCTGGCCTTATAATCTGAAACGTGTAAAAAAAGGCAACGGCTTGAAGCCCTGTGACTAGCATGTAGAGAGTTGAATGTCTTCCGCACCAGGGAACTTGGTTTCAGTCATAGAAAAGTGACAGGATATCGAAAGGCTTGGCACCGTCCGGGTGCTACGCCGGAGCATGTGTGCTGACATTTACCTCTGTGATTAAAGTTTTGGAAGGCGGATGGCTGCTTTGAAGTTTGCCTGGTAGTAAGTGTTCTCGAGGCTTTCTATGATCACACCGTTTTTGATGGAGGCGTGAATGAAGCGATTATTACCGAGATAGATGCCGACATGCGTGGGACCTGGGCGTCGGTTGCTAATCTTGAAGAAGAGGAGGTCGCCCATCTGCAAGGCTTCCCTGGGGATTTCGATGCCAGCTTTCAACTGATCGGGGACGATCCTTCCGACTGTCAGGGAGTAGACTTCGTTGAGCAGTCGCCGGGTGAGTGCGGAGCAGTCGATGCCTGCCTTGCTATCGCCTCCCATGCGGTAGCGCACACCCATCCATTCTTCCATGAAGCGCAGCAGCTTCTCATTGGACAACTCTTCTACTGGGAGATCCAGCGTCAGGGCATATTTAAAGGCGAGGGGGTTCAGCCATTCGATGGTGTTGCCGGCGCTCTTGACGACAACGTCCAGCGTCTTCCCCAGGGTGGACAGGATGGAGGTATCAGTCGCGGCATGGCGTGCTGGCCGGCTGGACAGAGAGCTTTCGGCAAGGGCAGGAGACATAGATACCCCCCAGAGGAGTGTTATGAGGAAAATAATGCGCATGACGAAAATACGTAAGCAAATATAGTGCTGAATGGCCTGTGCTCCTAATAAATATACGCCATCCGACGGTGGATAAGCAAATGATGAGTTCAGACTCGTGGATATTGTTTTCATTCTGGATGAGGGGTCTTTTTTCTCCACGTATTGAAAGAGCACGCGGGCAGCGTGGGCTTCCATCTCGAAGGCCGGCTGGGTGACGGAGGTCAGGGAAGGCTGCAGCAGAGGGATATCCGGTGGTTGGAGAAGCTGAAGACTTAGAGCGATGTGAGGATATCGATGGACAGTTCGCGGCAGAGATTGTAGGTTGACAGTCAGCTTCTCGACACAATGAAGATACCGTTGGACCTTGGGTCTTGTGTAAGCAGGTACCAGATGGCTGCCCGGTTCGTATCCTCGTTGCCGTCGCAGAAGATTATTCGGTCAGGCGAGCATTTTATTTCACGTTTATGCAAGGCTTCGAGGAATCCTTGCTTACGTTTTTTATCGATAGAGAAGGTGTCGGAGAGTATGTGGAATGGGATGTCGCGGCATTTCTGTTGCAAGAGATGTTCGATGGTGCGAAAGGAGCTGGCAAAGTCGTTGGCGGTGACCTAGCAGACTCAATTACATCGCAGACCCAGTCATAGAACACGATGGGCACGGCCTACACCATCTGCTGGCTCATGGGTTCAAATTCGGCAGTAGTTTTCGCTAGAGACAAGATGACGCCGTCTACACACCTGTTCTGGAGGTGTCCGAGAAGGCTTTCCTCCAGAAATAACTGCATGACCTTACCTTGAGGGCAGCTGAAATGCCTTTAATTTGTCGCATCCTCCGGCTAACCCACGGTCAAGCAGATTTGGACGCCGGGTGATTTTTCCGCAACTTCGAAAACAAGCTTCCATAGCTGAGCATACCAACCGTCCAACCCTGCGCTTCCTGCGAGGAATACCCATCGAAACGACCTAAGCTAATACAAGCAACACCCTACATGCGCCACTTCCTTGACGAGAACTTCCTCCTCACCCATGCCAGCTCCCAGCAGCTCTACCATGAGTACGCGAAGGATATGCCGATCATCGACTACCACAACCACCTCCCGCCTGATGAGATCGCTGCCGACAAGCGGTATGACAACATCACCCGCCTCTGGCTCAATGGCGACCATTACAAATGGCGCGCCATGCGCACCAATGGCATTTCAGAGGAATACATCACAGGGACTGCCAGCGACCGCGAGAAGTTTCGCAAATGGGCAGAGACCGTACCCTTTACGATGCGCAACCCCCTCTACCACTGGACACACCTGGAGCTGCAGCGCTACTTCGGCATCTGCGAAACCCTTGACGGCCGTAATGCCGATGCAGTATACGACCGTGCCACCGCCATGCTACAGGATGATGGATTCACCGCGAGAGGACTCCTAGAGCGTGCCCAGGTAAAAGTCGTCTGTACCACCGACGACCCCGTCGACACCCTCGAACACCACCAGGCCATCCGTGCATCCGGCTGGGGCATCCGCGTGCTGCCAGCCTTCCGGCCCGACAAGGCCATGGCCATCGAGAACCCCATCCCCTTCCAGGCCTACCTCGGCCGCCTGGAGGCCGCAGCAGACACGTCCATCGGTGACTTCGACCAATACCTCGACGCCCTCCGGAAACGCCACGACTACTTCTACGAACAAGGCTGTCGCGTAAGCGACCATGGATTGGAACACATCTATGCCGAAGATTATACCTGGAAGGAGGCAGCCCTAGCCTTTGCCCGCGCCCGCGAAGGGCAACTGCTAGACTCTTCCGAGATCAGAAAGTTTAAGTCGGCCATGCTTGTCATCTTCGCCGAATGGGACTGGGAGAAGGGCATGGTCCAACAGTTCCACCTCGGCGCTTTGCGCAACAACAACAGCCGCATGCTGGGCCGCCTCGGTCCCGACACCGGCTGGGACAGCATCGGAGACTACCCCCAGGCCGCAGCCCTCTCGCGCTTCCTCGACCACCTTGACCGCGACGACAAGCTCGCCAAGACCATCCTCTACAACCTTAACCCCGCAGATAATGAAGTGATGGCTACCATGGTCGGCAACTTCAACGACGGTTCTTCGCCCGGCAAAGTGCAGTGGGGATCCGGTTGGTGGTTCCTCGACCAGAAAGACGGAATGATCCGTCAGATGAACGCCCTCAGCAACATGGGCCTCCTCAGCCGCTTCATCGGCATGCTCACCGACAGCCGCAGCTTCCTATCGTTCCCCCGCCACGAATATTTCCGACGCATCCTCTGCAACCTCCTTGGAGAAGAGATAGAGAATGGAGAGCTGCCCAACGACATCCCCTGGATCGGACAGATGGTACAGGACATCTGCTACTACAATGCAAGCCGCTATTTCCAGTGGGAAGACAAGGCGGGCCATTCCTAAACCAATCTTCAAAGACACACTAAATAAATATAAGTACCATGCCTCAAAAAGTAGTAACCCTCGGAGAGATCATGCTCCGCCTCTCTACACCCGACTACAAACGCTTTGTACAGTCAGACAGCTTTGACGTCACCTACGGCGGCGGAGAGGCCAACGTGGCCGCCGCCCTCTGCAATTATGGACTGCGGGGCACCTTCGTCACCAAAGTTCCAAACAACCCTATCGGACAGAGCGCCATCAACCATCTCCGCCGCTACGGCGTCGACACCCAGTACATCGCCCGCGGCGGGGAGCGACTCGGCATCTATTTCCTCGAGACAGGCGCCAGCATGCGTGCTTCACAGGTCGTCTACGACCGGGCAGGAGCCTCCATCGCCGACGTCGACCCCGCAGCGTTCGACTGGGACGCTATCCTGGAAGGTGCCGACTGGTTTCATACGACGGGCATCACTCCCGCGCTGAGCGATAAAGCTGCCATCCTAGCCGAGACAGCCCTCAAAGCTGCCCGCACCAAAGGCATCACCACCAGCATAGACCTTAACTACCGGAAGAAGCTCTGGAGCAAGGAGAAGGCCCGCAAGGTCATGACAGAACTCTGCCGACATGTCGACGTATGCATCGGCAACGAAGAAGATGCCGACACCACCCTCGGCTTCCAGGCCGCCCAAACCGACGTCACCAAAGGCGAGCTGCACCTCGACGGCTACAAAGACGTATTTCGTCAGATGCGCGAGAAGTTCGGATTTTCCTTCATTGCCTCCTCCCTCCGCGAAAGCCATAGCGCCAGCGACAATGGCTGGAGTGCGCTCGTTTACGACGGCAACGACTTCTATCACACGAAGAAATATCAGGTACGCATCGTCGACCGTGTCGGCAGTGGCGACTCCTTCGCCAGCGGCCTCATCTATGGGCTCGTCACCGGTATGACCATGCCCGAGGCAGCAGAATTCGGTGTAGCCGCCAGCGCCCTCAAGCATACCATCCCCGGCGACCTCAACCACGCCACCCTCGCCGAAGTCAAAGACCTAATGAAAGGCGACGGCAGCGGCCGCGTTCAGCGATAGACCCCATACCACCCACCTGGAAACAAGTATCCATGATCATCGACACGATAGACAACGCCGACCGATACCTCGCCGTACACCCTCACTTCGAAAGAGCTTTTCACTATATCCGAGAGGACCTGCCAACGGCGCCTGACGGGAAAGGCGACATAACTGAGGGACTGAAAAGCATCATCAACACAGCCCCTGGGAAGACAGCTGATGTCAGTCTCTCCAAGTTTGAGTGCCACAATAGAAACATCGACATCCAATACTGCATCAGCGGAGTGGAGACCATCGGCTGGCGGCCCCGTTTCTCCTGCACACAGCCCAACGGAGGATACAGCGAGGAGAAGGATGTGCAGTTCTACCACGACGCTCCGCACACTTTCTTCCAGCTGCAGCCCGGCCAATTCGCCGTCTTCTTCCCCGAAGATGTCCATGCTCCGATGATAGGGGAGGGGGAGATCCGAAAACTCGTCATCAAAGTGTCCATCTGAACCTTAGGCCATTTCATCACAACCTGTCGCAAGAAAATCCCGACCCATGAGCCGCACACAGCAGATAGCAGACGCCATCATCGCTCAGGGCATCCTGCCCCTCTATTACCATTCGAGTGAAGAAGTCAGCCTGGAGACACTGAGGGCCATCCACCGGGCGGGCATCCGCGCCGTGGAGTACACCAACCGCGGAGAGGCCGCCCTCCACAATTTCTCCCAGATGGTGGCCCTCCGCAATGCTGAGATGCCCGGGCTACTGCTGGGTGTCGGCACCATCAAGAATATGACACAGGCCTCCGACTACTTGTCGGCAGGCGCCGATTTCCTGGTGAGTCCTGGTTTTGTGGCGGATGTGGCCGCCCACTGCGTGGCCCATGATATTTTCTATGCACCTGGCTGCATGACCCCCACCGAGATCATCGCGGCGGAGAACGCAGGCATCCGTTTTATCAAGCTGTTCCCCGGCAACCTACTCGGCACCGAGTTCATGACAACCATCAAAGACATCTTCCCAGCCCTGAAGTTCATGCCTACCGGCGGCGTCGATACCACGGCAGAGAGTATCTCCGCCTGGTTCAAATCGGGTGTCTGCGCCGTAGGCATGGGCAGTAAGCTGATCAGCAAGAAGCTCATGGAGGCAAAAGACTTTGTCGCAATGGAGGCCGACACCCGCAAGGTGCTGGAGACCATCCGGTCCGTCCGGACATAGCCTATCTTCACCCAAACCTGGCCCCAAGGCCCCAACCGATACCGAAGATGCAAAAAGCCATTGGCAGCTACCGCTGGACCATCTGCAGCCTGTTGTTTTTCGCCACCACTGTCAACTACCTTGACAGGCAGGTGCTAAGTCTGCTGAAGCCATCGCTGGAAGAGGAGTTTGGCTGGACCAACAGCCAGTATGCCGATATTGCCTCCACCTTCCAGATCATCTATGCCATCTCGCTGCTCTTTGCCGGCCGCATCGTCGACCGGCTGGGTACTAAGAAGAGCTACAGCTGGGCCATCATCCTCTGGAGCATCGGCGCCATCGTGCATGCGCTGTCGATCCCTATCGGAGAGGCGCTGTTGCCTGTCTTGGGATGGATTGGCATCGTCACCGTACCCGTCTCCGTCGTGGGGTTCATGTTCTCCCGGGCCATACTCGCCGTCGGCGAGGCCGGCAACTTCCCCGCCGCTATCAAGGCGACAGCCGAATACTTCCCCAAGAAGGAGCGCTCCTTTGCCACCGGCATCTTCAACTCCGGTACAAACGTAGGTGCCATCCTCGCACCGCTCTCTGTTCCGTGGATGGCCAAGGAATGGGGTTGGCAGTCGACGTTCGTCGTCATCGGTGCCATCGGCTTCCTTTGGCTCATCTTCTGGTGGATGTTCTATGAGCGTCCGGATGACCAGCCACGCCTCTCCCGCGAAGAACTGGAATACATCCGCAGCGACAGTGAAGAGGCTCCGTCGGCCTCGGCTACAGGGGCTGCTGGGAAGATCTCCTGGTACCAGCTGCTGGCGTACCCTCAGACCTGGGCCTTCACCTTCGGTAAGTTCATGACCGACGGCGTATGGTGGTTCTTTCTTTTTTGGCTGCCCGCCTATCTGAAGGACCAATACCACATGACCGGGACAGATATCATGCTGCCCCTCTCGATCCTCTACAGCATGACGATGTTCGGGAGTATCGGAGGCGGATTTTTTCCCGTGTATTTCATGAATCGAGGCTACAAGCCTTATGATGGCCGCATGCGTGCCATGCTGATGATCGCCTTTATTCCCCTGGTCGTACTCGCCGCTCAGCCGCTGGGTGGGATCACCTATTGGTATCCCGTGCTGCTCATCGGCGTCGGCGCCTCTGCCCACCAGGCCTGGAGTGCCAATATCTTCACGACGGTAAGCGACATGTTTCCCACCCGTGCCGTAGGCAGCGTTGTCGGCATCGGAGGGATGGCCGGTGGCCTGGGCGGTGTCATCATCACCAAGATAGGAGGCAGGCTCTTCGATCACTACAAAGCACTGGGACACATCGAGACGGGCTATACCATCATGTTTACCTACTGTGCTGTCGCCTACCTCATCGCATGGGTGGTGATGAAGTCGCTGGTACCAAAACATAAGCCCATCACTGATCTTTGAGGTGTCGAAACAGATGCGGCAGATGAGTAGGAAAAAGGAAAGTGACGTCCAGATGGCTGGGTCAGCTTGTAGGTAGATCCAGCACGACGAGATCAGTTGTTAGACGATGGCTTCGCTGATTTTACCGAGAAGGTCTTTTTCGATCATCTTCTCTGCCAGGCGGATCATATTCATGAAAGATTGCGAGCCCGAGATGCCATGTCCGATAATGATGGGCTTAGAGACACCTAGTACCGGTACACCTCCGTAGGTCTCGAAGTGAAACCGGTCGAAATAGGAATCTTGGATGTTTCGGCGGACGACGATGTCATGGATGCTTTCGGCTATCTTGAGGACGACATTGCCGGTGAAGCCTTCGCAGACGATGACGTCGGCCTTGTCGAGCAGGATGTCTCTCCCTTCGATGTTCCCGATAAAATGGATGCCTGCCTGTTGTTGGAGCAGTGGGTAGGCGGCTTGTGCCAGCAGGTTGCCCTTGCCCTCTTCCTCTCCGATATTGAGCAGGCCAACGCGGGGGGCTGATACGCCAAGGACGTGCTGCAGGAACAGGGTACCCAGCAGAGCAAACTGTGCTAAGAACTCCGGCTTGCAGTCGGCATTGATGCCGGCGTCGAGCAGGAATCCCAGCTTCCCGTTCTCTCGGGGCATATAGGCACCGATGGTGGGACGATGGATGCCCGGAAGGGCTTTGATGCTCATGAGGGCCCCCACCAGCATGGCGCCCGTATTGCCCGCGCTGATGAGGGCATCGATCTGGCCGGCTGCCAACTGGCCGAAGCCAACCGCGATGGAGGATGTTTTCTTCTCTTTGAGGGCCTTGGTGGGATGCTCGTGCATGTCGATCCGTTCGGGGGCATGCTCGAGGGCGAAATGTGTCGGGTCGAGTCCATGTGCTTCGAGCAAGGAGCTCAGCTCAGCAGTGTGGCCCAGCAGGACGAGCCTTTGAGCCTGACCGCCTTCCGAAAGGTATCGGGCGATGCCTTTGACAGCTTCCTGGGGTGCATAGTCACCTCCCAGCATGTCGAGTCCAATCCTCACCGCTGTTTAGGGATGGGTATGCCCGCATGGCTGAAGACGCTCCTGCCAGAGAATGAGCCGACAGGGGCGTGGCTGCCTTCGGGCATGCAGATGACTAGATAGGGGATTTTTCTGCGAGGACCTTACCCTTATAGATCAGCTTGCCTTCGCTGACATGGGCGCGGTGGCGGACATGGATCTCTCCGGAGAGGGTATCCTTGCTGAGGGTCACGGCGTCCACTTTATAGTGGGTCCTTCTCTTGGCACTTCTTTGCTGTGAGTGCCTGCGTTTCGGATTCGGCATGATTGTCTGTTTATGAGTTCCTGAATTTATCGAGTCCTTTCCAGATCGGGTTTTCAGTATGGGTTTCCGGTTCGGGCTGCTCCATTTGTTTGAGCACTTCCAGGGCGGCTAGGTTGCAACTGCCACCGCCGGCGTCTGCATCGCTGCACAGCCGTTGGGTGGGTACGCTCAAGAGGATGAACTCATAGAGCCAGTCGGCCACGTGCAGGTGGCTTTCTGTTCGGGATATGTAGAAAATGTCGGGATCCTCATCCTGTTCGTTGAGGGTGTCCGGGTCGTCTGACATCTTGACCACCATGTCAAAATCGTCCCACAATTGCTTGTGGATCGGGTTTCCGCACCGATCGCAGGCCAGACCAACCGTGCCCGACACTTCGAACTTCAGTATGAGGAAGTTCGTGTGTTTATCCAAACTGAGCCGTACATGCGCCTGGCAGTCCTGGAACTCTTGGGCGGGGCGGTCGGCGAAGAACGCGTCGTCGACATCGTAGTCGAACACGTGCACCCCTAGTTTGAGGCCTACGAAAGCGATGTCGAAGTCCCGGTGGCCAGACATGTGCGTGTCTTTTTGGGTGGGCAAAGGTACCTTTTTCACGGGATTTGGCAAAACCACCCCATGTGAGCCTTCCGGTGTACTTTTAGGCATGCAAGGGGGCGGCCCTTGGACGGGTAGGTCTTGGGTGCGTGGGGGCTTGATGGCCCTTGCACTGTCCGTATATGTATGCTCGCTGGATGCCGATGTGGTGGAGCGGTACTATTCCCGGGGGGTCTATCCCTGGGTCGCGGGCTTTCTGGGTGCAGGCGTAGGCTGGCTGCCGTTCAGTCTGGGCGACTGCCTCTATGCACTCGCGGCTGGCTGGCTGCTGGTCGCCGGCTGGCAGGGGTTTCGACAGATGCGTCGCATCGGACGGGGCAGCCTTCCCCGGCTCTTCTGGTCAGGGTTTATGGCAGCGCTGTGGGTGTATGTCTTCTTCCAACTGCTCTGGGGGTTGAACTACGACCGGCCCGCCATCGACCATCACCTGGGTCTCGATCCTCGGGCCTCCGATACGGCGCTGCTGCCAGCACTCACCACCTCCCTATTGAAGAAGGCGAATGCCTATGCCTCTGCCGGGCTGCGACAGGAGCAGACCTCCAGATATTTGTATCAAAAGGCTCGCCTTGGCTATCTGAAGGCTCGCGATAGCTTTCCGGCCTTGCAGGTCCCGCATTTTTCTTTTAAGCCTTCCCTGTTCGGGGTGGTCGGCAACTACATCGGGTATTCTGGATATTTCAACCCTTTCACCGGCGAGGGGCAGCTGAATACCCATACGCCCTCGTTTGTGCATCCGTTTGTGACCTGTCATGAGCTCGCCCACCAGCTGGGATATGCCCGCGAGCAGGAGGCCAACCTGGTTGGCTTTCTGGCAGCTCGTGTCAGCCCAGAGGCTTCCTTTCGCTATGCGGCCTACCTGGAGATGTTCCTCTATGCCTACCGCGACTTTTATCGGATCGACAGTGCCGCTGCCCGTGAATGCTATGCCCAATCCAGTCCGGCTGTGAAAAGGGATATCCAGGCCCTCCAGGATTTCCAGCGGCAGTACCGGACGCCCTTTGGCTTAGCCACGGACTGGTTATATGACCACTACCTGCGTTGGAACGGGCAGCCCGAGGGTCTCCGCGCCTATGGGCGGGTGGTAAGTTGGCTGTTGGCCTTATACCGACAGGAAGGCGGTTGGCGATCGGGGGATACAGCAGCGGCCTTCAAAATAGATTCTTCCACATCATACTCTCCACAGGCTTTCCCCCCTGTCCGCTGTATTTTGCGTTCAGCTTCTGGCTGTACTTGACGGCTATCTTACCGTCCACCGGGAAATAAATCAATTGACCGATTGGCATCCTGGGGTAGATACGCACCGGCTGTTTGACGGAAATCTCCAGGGTCCAGTGCCCGCAGAAGCCTACATCGCCCTTGCCGGCCGTCGCGTGGATGTCGATGCCCAGACGGCCGGTGGAAGACTTGCCCTCCAGGAATGGCACATGCTCATGTGTTTCTGTGTACTCCTCCGTGACACCTAGGTAGAAGATATTGGGGTATAAGACAAACCCTTCCTCAGGGATCAAGAAATGATCGATCTCATTGTGCTTCTTTGCATCGAGGAGATGATCTTTATAGGTAGCCAGGTGCTTGCCAAGGTGCACATCATAGGAATTGCTGCCCATGCATTCCGCGCGGAATGGGTCGATGCGGATGCTGCCTTTGCTGATCTCTTCCAGGATACGTTCGTCTGATAGAATCATGCCTTCATGGTTTCAAGATGGTGAAGAGGCCTGCCGTCAAGACCCTTTGTGTCTAATGGGATGCTTTGATTTCCATCCTTTGGGAAAAACCCGAAATTCGTGCTTCACCGTGAGGGATGCCCGTCTTTTTTCAACAAGATATCAACCCCGGAGCAAAACTCGCCCTCTGGCGAATCGAGGAGGCACCTGAATTTTTCCTGGAACGCGTGCCTGTCCCCGTATTTCATCAGTCTCCTCAAAAACGATTGCAGCATTTGGCGGGCCGATATCTCCTGCAGTATCTGCAGCCTGGATTCCCGCTGGGTTGCATTCTTGTCTCGATGGCAGGCAGGCCCTATCTGGAGCATTCCGACATCGACTTCTCGATCTCCCATACGGGGCATACCGCAGCAGCGATCATCAGCCTAAAGGGCTGTGCCAGCATTGACGTCGAAGAGATCAGACCCCGCATCGGTCGCATCATGCCTCGTTTCTTGCATCCAGAAGAACGCTCATGGGTGGAGCGGCATGTCCCACCTACTTTTCTGGAGCCAGCCACCGGCCTTGCACCTTGGTGGCTGCCAACCCTGCTCTGGAGTGCGAAAGAAACAGTCTTCAAAGCACAGGCTGCTGGAGCAGTATCGTTCCAGCGGCACATTCGTTTTGAGCCCTTCGATCTGCAGCCGACGGGCGAAATGACTTTCTGCTTTTGCAAAGATGAGCCGATATCTTACCAGGTTGGCTATCGATGCTGGGATAACCTCTGTCTTACATGGCTTGTGTCAGATGCTGTCCGAAAACGCTAAAAAAAAGCCCGGCAAGACATGTCTGCACCTGCCGGGCTTACATCCATGCATTTGGATTATTTCATGGTAGCCAGGAGTTTCTCGTTTAGTGCGACGTAGTCGGGGTTCTTGGCAGCGGTGGCTAGCTCAAGCGACTTTTTGGAGGCCGCCATCGCATCCGCTTTACGGCCCAGTTTCGCCAGGCAGCCGGCCTTCTGATACCATACCCAATATTGGTTAGGGTTTATCTCCGTTGCTTTATCGAACCACTGGGCGGCTTTGTTCAGATCTTTGCCATTCTCCACGTAGTACTGGGCAGCCGCGGCATAGGGGCGGTTGTCTTTGTTCATAGCGTTTTCAATCTGTGCCATCACCCGGGCTTCTACATCCTGGCGGATAGGCAGTGTCACGGCCGTCTCCTCCCAAATCATCATGAGGTCGATGGAGTTGGAGGTGACGTTGGAAAACATCATGGTGAAGGTCTCGATACTGAACGGCAGGCTCTGTGGGTTGGCCTTCACCCGTACGACATCCATCTCGGGTTTGTAGGCAGAGGGGCTTGTGACATCCAGTTGTTTTGTGAGGATCACCGTCCATTCCCCAGCATTTGGGATGGTCAGCAAGCCGTACTTGCCGGCCGGCACTTTTTTATCACCTACCCAGACTTCATCTGCGAAGTTGATCGTCGTGGCGCCGTTGGCACCGGTGCGCCATACGGAACCATAAGGCACCAGATCACCATAGATCTTCCGGCCCTTCATGTTGGGACGCGAATAGCTGAGGTCGATGCTGGTGAGACCAAAGTCTTGCTTGATCGACTGGGAGGTAGAGGCGGTTGGCGTACGGAGGGGCTGGGCCTCGGCTGTCCATGCCGACAACGCCAGGATGCTCAAGGTGATCAGTTTATTCATGGTTGAATGATTTTTGTAAAAGTAATATAAAGTTTTTCCAGGAGAGAGGCTGCCTCCAGGCTCGGTTTATCCTGGGCTTTTCGGCAAATGCCCGTCCGGTTCAGCCCCACCTGTTCGGGGCCCTGCAAAGGAAGGGTGGTATCGCAGGAGTGTTTCCTGTAAGAATCTTCGGTCGAGGTGGGTGTAGATTTCTGTGGTGGTGATGCTCTCATGGCCAAGCATCTCCTGTACGGCCCGGAGGTCGGCACCACCTTCTACCAGATGGGTGGCGAAGGAATGGCGAAGGGTGTGGGGAGAGATGTCTTTTCGGATGCCGGCTGCGTGGGCAAGGTCCCGGATGATATAGAAGACCATTACGCGGCTCAGGGAACGGCCCCGGCGGTTGAGAAAGACATGGTCGCCATAGCCCGTCACAACGGGCGCCAGAGGCCTGACAGTCTCGAGATAGATTCGCATGTGTTTGATGGCATCCCTTCCGATCGGTACGAGCCGCTCTTTGTCGCCCTTCCCTCGGACGCGGATGAAGCCGGTTTCCAGATACAGTCCCGACCGCATCAGTCCGATGAGTTCGCTGACGCGCAGTCCACAGCTGTAGAGCGTCTCCAGCATCGCACGGTTGCGCACCCCTTCGGGCTTGCTATGGTCGATTTGTTCCAACATACGTTGGATCTCGGGATAGCTCAGGGTGTCGGGTAGCTTGCGCTTCAGCTTAGGCGCCTCCAGCAACTCCGTTGGGTCGTCGGTACGCACTTCTTCCATCCTGCAATAGGCGAAAAAGGCCCGGAGCCCAGATAGGATCCGCGCCTGCGAGCTTTCCGTCATGCCTAGCTCTGCAATCCAGCGAAGGAATTGGCGCAGGGTCTCTGATCCCACTTCGCCGGGGGTCGTGGCCAAGTTTGCTGCCAGCAGGTATTGCGTCAGCCGCTCGACGTCGGCCCGATATGCATCAATCGAATGCGTGGATAGGCAGCGCTCTACCCGGAGGTAGGCTTTGAATCCTTTGATGTACGGCTCCCACATGATGAATTAGCAGTAATAGTCAGGGCCAACTTTCGATGGGTTGTTTGGCTTACTTTCGCTGCAAGGTACATTACGTGAAAAAAGAATCGATGCAGCCGGTCAACCTGAGGGCCTTTCACGCGAAAGTAAAAAAGCATGCCAAGGGTATGCGGGCTTTTCTGACACGTGTAGTCAACAAACCACCCCGGAAGTTGGAAGCCACCCTGGCGGTGATCGACCAAGAGGTCTGGCAGGAAGTGGACTGCCTCAGCTGCGCAAATTGCTGCAAGAAGATGACTCCTACGTTTACGGATAAGGATGTGGTGCGCATCTCAAAGCACCTGGGAATGACAAAAGCCGCCTTCCAGGAGAAATGGCTCTACCTGGACCGGAGTGACGACTGGATAAATCGTCGGCAGCCCTGCCAATTCCTAGATGGCAAAACGAATATGTGCAGCATCTATGAAGTGCGTCCCTCCGACTGTGCCAGCTTCCCGCACCTAACGCGCAAACCGTTTACAGACTACCTGCCATGGCACCGGCAGAATATACAGTACTGTCCGGCCACTTACCGGATGGTGGAAAAGCTCCGCGAACGCCTGGCTACTCTGCAGCCCCGGTAGGAGAGAGATTTAGAGGTACACGTCTTCAATAAAAAAGTAGGTAGGTGGTGCTCCCGCAAAGAGCCGGATCGAAAGGATGTCGAACCGGATGCGCTTCCAGCGCTTGTCTCGCGCAATGTATTCTGTGCCTGCGGCAATCAAATGCCTGAGTTTTTTTCGGCCCACCTGTTGCTCCGGATGTCCATAGCGGGCAGACCGCTTGGTCTTCACCTCTACGAAATGCAGCACGCCTTGCCGGGCGGCGATGATATCTATCTCATAACGGCCCGTCCGCCAGTTTAGGTGTAAGATCTCATAGCCGCTCTCCAGCAGCCAGGCCGTGGCCAGTGCTTCCCCAATCGCCCCCACCCTCTGTCGACTCCCTTTCATCTCCTACCGTAAGCCCTTTCATAAATGTAGCCCATGGTGTATTTTGCAGGAAGTGTCATTTCACTGGACCTATGATTCTTTCATCACGATTGGTTCGTCAAAACCACCCTACAGCATGTATCTGTTGGAAGGGGTGATTCAGCCATATCCCTGGGGTGGATACGAGTATATCCCCCGTCTCCTGGGAAGGCCCACCGGTGAAGGTCGGCCTGCGGCAGAATATTGGCTGGGGGCACATGCGGGCGGTCCTTCGACCTTGCGGCTCTCTCCCACAGCTACTACGACCTTGCCGAACTTCATCCGCTCCAACTCCCGACGATACCTCGGGCCGGCCGTGGCGGCTACTTTCTCTGACCTTCCGTACCTGTTGAAAGTCCTAGATGTCTGCGGAATGCTCTCCATCCAGGTGCATCCTACCCGCGAGGGTGCCCGGGAGGGCTTTGCTCGAGAGAATGCGATGGGTATCCCGCTGGATGCCCCCCATCGCAACTACCGCGACGAGAACCACAAGCCGGAGGTGATGGTTGCCTTGAGCGAATTCTGGCTCTTGCATGGCTTCCGGCAAGACATACAGGGCAGCTTGTCTGTGGTCCCTGAGTTTGCAGGCCTCTGCCCTGTCTACGAGAAGGGCGGCCTGGAAGCCCTCTACCGGCATATCATGGAATGTCCTCCTGAAACGGTTGATGCCTACCTCGAGCCCCTCGCTCGTCGCCTCGTGCCACTGTATGGGCAAGGGCTTTTGGAGAAGTCGGGGGCCGACTTCTGGGCTGCCCGTGTGCTGGCGGCGTCAGCGCCTGGCTTTCAGGGGCTCGATCGGGGCGTCTTTTCCATCTATCTGTTCAACATCGTCCATCTGCAGGCTGGCCAGGCCATCTTCCAGGGGGCAGGCGTCCCCCATGCCTATCTGGAGGGGCAGAATGTAGAGTTGATGTCTAACTCAGACAACGTCCTTCGGGCTGGCCTGACGCCCAAGCACATCGACATCCCGGAGCTCATGAAGCACACTGTCTTCCGTCCGGTCGTGCCGGACGTTATGAACGGCCTATCGGATCAGGCGTTGACCCGCTACCCTTGTCCTGTTGCTGACTTCTCCATCGACCACTTATCCCTTGCCGAGGGAGAGGTCTATGTTCCATCCGTCTCTGGTCCCGAGATCTGGCTGCAATGCCAGGGAACGGTGGAATGGGAGGGCCTACGCCCCCTGCAAACCCGCATGGGACAGGCGGTCTTCCTCTCCCCGGGGGAGCCCTGCCAGCTGCGCGCACGGCAGGCTGCCTCTTTATTTCGGGCCTATGTTCCCTAGCCTGTTCACAGGCTGAGGAAAAAAAGCGTGATAGCTGCCGGGGGATCGGCTATGGGAAATGTCTATTTTTGCCTCAGAAAAGCTTATTCGATGATGAAATCCTGGAAAGAAAGTCTGGCTCCGCTAGTGATGCTGATGTTCACAGCCGCCCTCTATCGCGTTATGCCCGGCCGGATACCGGGTTTCGCCCCACATATCGCGATGGCTCTTTTCGGAGGTGCCGTCCTCCGCGACAAGCGGGTAGCCTTTGCCCTGCCGATCCTGTCGTTGCTGTTCTCTGATGCCCTGTACCATGTTTTATACATCTCTGGCTTTTCTGTTATCCCTGGCTTCTACAGCGGGCAGTTGTTGAACTACCTCCTGATCGGCTCGCTGACGTCCATTGGTTTCTTCATCCGTCGCGAGAGCCCAGTGCAAATCCTGGCGGGTTCTGTCGCGGGGACGCTTATCTATTTCTTACTTTCTAACGGCTGGGTTTGGCTGGTAGGCGGAGGATGGGCGCGTCCCAAGACCATGGCGGGGTTGTTGCAATGCTATGCCGACGGGCTTCCATTTTTGCAGACAAGCTTAGCAGGGACTCTGGTCTTCAGCGCTTTTCTCTTCGGAGGGCTTCAGCTCTATGGCCGCTATTTCAGCCGCCGCGTGACTGCCTAGGCCCGGCTCCATATTTATCAACGGAATTGCACTGCCTTTGCAGGCTGGATACGTCTGCTGACCATCGACGGCAGTAAGAGCACCAGCAGGCATATCAAAAATGTTCCTGTGATCACGGCGGCGACCTGCCACCAGACGATCACTACCGGGGCACGATCCATATAGTAAGCCTGTTCGTCGAGCCGTATGAAGCCTGTCCGTTGCTGCAGCCAGGCGATGCCCAGTCCCAGCGACGTCCCCATCCCAATGCCCCAGCCCATGATGAGTGCCCCATGAGTAAGGAAGATCTTTTGCACGCCCCAGTCGGACATACCCAGTGCTTTGAGGACGCCTACCATACGGGTACGTTCCAGCACGAGTATGATTAGGCAGGTGATCATATTGATGGCGGCAACTAAGGTCATGACGGTGAGCAGGATGTATTTGTTGGTGTCTTGCAGGTTCAGCCAGTCGAAGATATCTGGATGGATATCCCGCAGCGTCTTGCTATCCCAGCCCTGTGGTAGATCTTGGTAGATCCGGTCGGATAGCCTATCCATCGCCGCGGGATTTGTCAGCACCACCTCATAGCCACCGATCTGAGCGGCGGACCATCCATTGAGGCGCTGCACCAGTTGCAGGTCGCCAAATGCAAAGGTCTTGTCGTAGAGATCAATGCCGGTGCGGAACAGCCCGCAGACCCTGAGTTTCCTGGTGCGTGGCTGGCTTTCCATCGGTCGGATGAAATAGATCAAGAGGTCATCTCCCACCTCTACATAGAGCGAGCGGGCAATGGCTTCCGACAAGACGATCTCGCGGCTCCTGCTGCTATCGTCTGGCAGGAGCCAGCGCCCATTCGTCAGGAAGGCATTCAGGGATGGGAACCGGTAGTCTGCTTCCACTCCTTTGAAGAGGACGCCTTCAATGCTGCCCTTGGCATTGAGGATGGCCGACTTGGTGGCGAAAGCCTCTACGTTGGCGACGTAGGGAAGTTGGGCCACCTGCTGTTCGACACGATTGCTCCGGTCCATCGGCGTCTCCTCGGCCACATTGACTTTATAGGCTTCCAGCTGCTGGATACGGATATGTCCCCAGAAGCTGAAGATTTTTTGAGCAATCACCTCCTGGAAGCCATTGATGAACGCAAGGGATAGGATCATCGTCGCTACACTCAGCGCAGTGGCAACGACAGCCAGCCGGATGATGAAGCGCGAGAAAGACCTCTGGCGGTTCCGGGCAATGCGGCCTGCGATCAACAGCGAAGTATCCAATGGTAAGAAGTAGGCGTTCTCAAAGATAACGGATTGCCGGCTAGGGCAGGGGTGTATCCATTCTCGGGGGTGCGTATCTTTGACTATTCCATGCGACTGCTGCCACTACTAATTATACTGCTCCTCCTCGGCGCAGGACTGCAAGCTCAGCGCGCCCCAGACCGAATCTATCGTCCGGGAATCCTCAGCGTGAAACTATGCCCTGCCGGACGACCCATCGACTATCCCATCCTACGGCTGCAGTCGAATGACAAGCTGGAACTGATGTTCGACGAGCAGGGCACCGAGGTGCGTAACTATTTCTACACCTTCGAGCTTTGCAATGCCGACTGGACGCCTGCCGCTCTCAGCTATTTCGACTACGTCAAAGGATATTCACAGGTGCGCATCGGTACGTACCGGAACTCCTCCCTTGCCCTCACCAGGTACGTACATTATTCCGCTGTGCTGCCCGACCGCAACTGCACCCCCACCAAGTCCGGTAACTACTTGCTCAAAGTATTCCTCAATAGCGATACCTCGCAGCTGGCCTTCACCCGCCGCTTCTTGGTGTTGGACGACCGCATCCAGCTGGCCGTCCAGGTACGTCAGCCCTTCCAGCAGGCAAGCTTTCTCAGCCACCATCGACTGCAGGTGACCCTCAGTGGCAAAGGCATCGATATCCGCTATCCGCAGCAACAGGTAAAAGTGCAGGTGCTACAGAACCTGCGATGGGACAATCGGCTGCAGCTCCAACAACCCACCTTCGTGCGGCAGGCCGTTCTGGAATATAACAACGAAGCGGAGATGCTCATGCCTGCCATGAAGGAATGGCGATGGTTGAACCTTCGGAGTTTTCGCCTGCTGGGCGATCGGGTCAGCTTCCAACGAAACACCGACAGCAGCTTTTCCGTCTTCGTCCAGGAGGAGTCGCCCCGACCTGCCAACCGATATGTCTATTATAAAGACATCAATGGAATGTACTTCTTTGAGACCATCGAGGCAGTCAACCCCTTCTGGAATGGGGAATATGCACGCGTGCATTTCCGCTTCCGGCCGCCGGGCGGCCAGCCCTATCGCGGAAAGGACCTCTATATCATCGGGGAAATGACGGGCTATGGCTCCCTAGAAGGATCCCGACTTCGCTATGACCCGTCGCTCGGCATCTATACCACAGAGTTGTTTCTCAAGCAAGGCTATTACGACTATTGCTATGCCCTGCGGGATAGCCAAGACCCCTCGGCCCCCTTCGACACCGAGCCAACAGAAAACAATAGCTGGGAAACTGAAAATACCTACATGGTGCTAGCCTATTATCGAGATCTGGGAGGCCGCTACGACCAGCTCCTGGGCATCTACCAGGCTGGTTCTGTCCAACTTAGGACCCTCCGCTGATATTTTTGCCCCGGCGCACCCCGGCAGCATCGCACCGCCGAGGCAAGTTTTCGGCCCAAAAAGACCAGATCGCCGTCGGAAAGGCATAAAACAGGGAAAGTTTTTGTTCTATCCGTTGAAAAACGTATCTTTGCGCACCCAAAACAATGGCCAAACAAGCACTCATCAAGCAGGACGGCGTGATCATTGAGGCCCTTAGCAACGCGATGTTTAAAGTGAAGCTGGAAAACGGGCATGAGATCCTCGCCACCATCTCTGGAAAGATGAGGATGCACTACATCCGGATACTACCGGGTGACAAGGTAGGTGTGGAAATGAGCCCATATGATCTCAGCCGCGGACGTATCATATTCAGATACAAGTAAAACCGATCCATCATAGCCCGTAAGCGCGTAAAGAAAACAGTATGAAAGTAAGAGCCGCCATAAAGAAACGCAGCGTCGACTGTAAGATCGTCCGGCGTAAAGGCAAACTATTCGTTATCAACAAAAAGAACCCCCGCTTTAAGCAGCGTCAGGGCTGATCACGTCAACATAATAGTAAACCATATACATGGCTCGAATATCCGGTATTGACCTGCCCAAGAATAAGAGGGGCGAAATTGGCTTGACCTACATCTACGGCATCGGTAATTCCACAGCCCGCTACATTCTTGCCAAGGCAGGTATCGACTACTCCAAAAAGGTGCATGAGTGGAACGACGATGAGCTGTCGGCCATCCGTAACATCATCACCACAGAACTGAAGGTAGAAGGCCAGCTACGCTCAGAAGTGCAGATGAGCATCAAACGTCTGATGGATATCGCCTGCTACCGTGGCCTTCGCCATCGGAAGGGGCTGCCGGTCCGCGGTCAGCGTACCCGTACCAATAGCCGCACCCGCAAAGGCAAGCGTAAGACGGTCGCCGGAAAGAAGAAGGCAACTAAGAAATAAAATAATTTACCACCGCGCCAGCACACACAATCAAAACGCACTACATACACCTGTTGGCATTCGGATCCAGGATGCGGGGGAGGAGCCAAGAGGGTCTCGGCAAGCCGGGACGAATGCATCGATCACCTGTAAAAAGAAACAATGGCAAAAACACAAGCCGCGAATAACAAGACGGTCGCTAAAAAACGGGTTGTCAAGGTCGACAGCCACGGCGACGCACATGTGACGGCTAGCTTCAACAACATCATTATTAGTCTTACCAACAAGGCAGGTCAGGTTATATCCTGGAGTAGTGCCGGCAAGATGGGCTTCCGTGGTTCCAAGAAGAACACGCCATATGCCGCCCAGATGGCTGCTGCCGACGCAGCCAAGACAGCCCTCGAAGCTGGCCTGCGCAAGGTCGATGTATTTGTCAAAGGACCCGGATCCGGCCGTGAAGGTGCCATCCGCTCTTTGGCCAACTCAGGTCTCGAAGTGGTGGTCATCAACGACATCACCCCGCTTCCTCACAATGGCTGCCGTCCCCCCAAAAAACGCCGCGTATAAACAACCAGATAGCTTCACTCTTGGGTGTACGATTTCGTTTTATGATTTTTTGACAATCGTACACCGTAACTAAAAAATCAAATTGACACATGGCACGTTACACCGGTCCTAAATCAAGGATCAATCGAAAGTTCGGGGAGCAAATCCTGGGCAACCGCTCTTTAGACAAGAACAACACCCCCCCCGGCCAGCATGGCCCTTCTAGACGCCGCAAAGCACCGGGCGAGTACGCCCTGCAGCTCCGGGAGAAGCAGAAAGCCAAGTATACCTATGGCGTTCTCGAGAAGCAATTTCGGAACACCTTTGATGCTGCCGCCCGCATGAAAGGGGTCACTGGCGAGAACCTTATCAAACTGCTCGAATCACGCCTCGACAACACCGTTTACCGCCTAGGCATAGCCCGCTCGAGGCCAGCCGCCCGCCAGATGGTGGCCCACAAGCACATCACCGTCAACGGGGAAGTGCTCAACGTGCCCTCCTATCGCCTCAAGCCCGGCGACGTGGTGAGCATTAAAGAGAAAAGCCTCACCAACGAGGCTGTCCTTAGTCAGCTTCGCCCCAAAGGCAATAAGATTAATTGGCTTGAGTGGAACGACTCCCAGAAAGCTGGCACCTTCATCGCCTTGCCTGAGCGTGAAAGCATACCGGAGAATATCCGCGAGCAACTCATCGTTGAACTATATTCCAAATAATCGATCTCGGGCCCCGTCCCGACCTGCGAAACCCATTCAGCCCTCCGGGCATCACCGAAAACCAGACGTCAACCATGGCCATCCTGAATTTTCACAAACCAGAAAAGATACTCCTGCAGAAGTCGGGCGAGTTTGAAGCACAATTCGAATTCCGCCCCCTAGAGCCGGGGTATGGCGTTACCATTGGAAATTCCCTGCGCCGAGTACTGCTCAACTCTCTCGACGGGTATGCCATCTCCGGCATCGTGATCGAAGGAGCTGATCATGAATTCGCCACCATCAAAGGCATCACTGAAGATGTCACCGAGATGATCTTGAATCTCAAGCAGGTTCGGTTTAAAAAGATCGTCGACCACGAAGTCACCCATGAGAAGCTCTCCCTTAGCCTGAAGAGTAAAACACAGTTCTCTGCCAGCATGATCGGCGACCAGACAGCCTCCTTCCAGGTCATGAACCCGGAACTGCTGATCTGCTCCATGGACAGCACCGCCAAGCTGAATATCGAGATCCACATCTCCAAAGGCCGTGGCTATGTGCCTGCAGAAGAGAACAAAGTAAAAGACGGTCCCTTTGGCTTGATTGCCATCGACTCCATCTTCACCCCCATCCGGAATGTTAAGTATACCATCGAGAATACACGTGTCGAGCAGCGCACAGACTACGAGAAGCTTCTCATGGAAGTAAAGACCGATGGTACCATCCACCCGGAAGAGGCCGTGAAGCAGGCCGCTCGCATCCTGATCCAGCACCTGATGATCATCTCTGACGAGAACATCACGTTTGAAAAGGAAGCCGAGAAGAAAGAAGACATGGTCGATGAGCAGACCCTCCAACTCCGGAAAATGCTCAAGACCCCGCTGGAAGATCTCGATCTATCTGTTCGGGCTTTTAACTGTCTCAAGGCAGCAAAGATCAACAGCCTCAGTGAACTCGTGACATACGAACAGGAAGACCTGATGAAATTTCGCAACTTCGGACAGAAGTCGCTGGCAGAAATCGAGTCGGTCCTCCATGAGCGCGGATTACACTTTGGCATGGACCTTATCAAATTAGGTTTCGAGCAAGATGAGATCTGATTACGCTCCCGCTGCCCCCTCTTCCAGAGACAGCATCGGGAAAAAATGGCCGCAAGGTCGTTATTAACGCCCGTAGAACCATTCGAAGGGTGATTGAAAATCTAGACTGCAATTCCTGACCGGTGCAGTCGAAAAACAACATGTCATGCGTCACGGAGACAAGATCAAGAATCTCAGTAGAACCAAGGCACACCGCGATGCCTTGATGAGTAACATGGCGGCCCAACTGATCCGCCACAAGCGCATCGTCACCACCGTCGCCAAAGCTCGCGCCCTGCGTACGTATGTGGAGCCCCTGATCACTAAGACCAAGAAAGCGGTCAGCAAAGAAGAGACGATGCACCAGCACCGCATTGTATTCAGCTATCTGAACAATAAGGCCGCTGTGAAAGAGCTCTTCACTGTCATTGGTCCCAAAGTACTTTCCCGACCCGGCGGATACACCCGCATCATCAAGCTTGGCACCCGTCTCGGTGACAATGCAGAAACAGCCCTTATTGAACTGGTAGACTTCAACGAGGTGTATACCAAGGCGGCTCCCGCCACAGAAGTCGCTGCCAAGAAGACTCGCCGCAGCCGCGGTAAGGCACCCAAGAAGCAGGTTGCCGACACAACACTCCCTCCGGAGGGCGAAACGCCCAGCACAGAGTGATGTTTTCATATCCACATAATAGAGGCAAGGCTTTCGGCCTTGCCTTTTTTTATTTTTCTTTGCGGATAAACGAAACATCCTATGCCCGATAGCAAGAAGCCTCAGGTGCCGGCCGTGTTGGTACTGGCAGATGGCAGGGTGCATCACGGTATGTCCTTCGGGCATATTGGCACCACTTCCGGCGAGCTTTGCTTTAACACCGGGATGACCGGCTACCAGGAGGTCTTTACTGACCCCAGTTATTATGGCCAGGTGCTGATCATGAACAATGCCCACATTGGCAATTATGGCGTGATGCCAAAAGATGTCGAGAGCAGCTCTGTGAAGATCATGGGACTCATTGGCCGAAACCTGGAAGAGAATTTCAGTCGGCTCGTGGCTACCGGCTCCTTACAGCAGTACCTCGAAGAACAAAAAATCGTAGCCATCGAAGGCATCGATACCCGCGATTTGGTGAGGCATGTCCGTGAGAAAGGGGCGATGAATTGCATCATCTCTTCAGAGACGACGGACGTAGAAGCGCTGCAGCGCCGCCTGGCCGATGTCCCTGACATGGGCGGTCTGGAACTTGCCTCCCGCGTGACCACCCAAGAAGTTTATCACCTGGGTGATCCATCGGCCAAGATCCGCATCTCTGTCCTTGACTTCGGCATCAAAAAGAATATTCTGCAGTGTATGGTCGACCGCGGCGCTTACGTCCGCGTGCATCCCGCCACCACCGATGCAGACACTCTAGATGCTTTTGAGCCTCATGGCTACTTTATCTCTAATGGTCCTGGCGACCCCTCGGCCATGCCATATGCCATCGAGACTGTAAAGAAGATCCTAGAGCGCCGCAAGCCTACCTTCGGCATCTGTCTGGGCCATCAGCTCCTGGCGCTGGCCAATGACATCCCGACCTTCAAGATGCACCATGGTCACCGGGGACTCAACCATCCCGTCAAGAACCTCGTCACTGGTACCTGCGAGATTACTACCCAAAATCACGGATTTGCGGTAGACCCAGAAGCCATCCGCCATTCAGCCAACACAGAAGTCACCCACGTCAACCTCAACGACGATTCCATAGAAGGGATTCGTTTGAAAGACCGGCCTGCCTTCTCCGTACAGTACCACCCGGAAGCTACACCCGGTCCGCACGACAGTCGCTACCTCTTCGATCAGTTCATCGGGATGATGCAAGCCTGAATAGCGCAGATCTAATCAAACAACGAGGGGTCGCTCAGCAGCGACCCCTTTCTGTTGCACGGGTTGAATCTGGCTTGTATCTATTTATTTTTCGGGCATCTGTACGGCTGTCAGTTGTGTGGGGGCTTTGAGGACCATTCGCGCGGCTTCCTGTATGTCTGCCGTTGTCAGGGCCTGCACATATTTTCCCCAGTTCAGGAATTGGTCGGTCGTCGTCTCCCGGGCATGTAGCTGGTTGAGTTTGCCCAGCCAGTACTCGTTGGTCTTGATATCTGTCCGATACCCTTCCAGCCATTGCTTTTTGACTTTGTCCAGGTATTTGACATCTGGTCCTTTCTCCGCCATCAGCTTGAGTTCGCGTTGGAATTCCTGTAGGAGGGTGTCGACCTTTGTCGGGCCGCAGGGCAGCTGCAAGACCAGCTGGAAGGTAGGGTAGGGAAGCCTGTCCATCGAGGCTTGTGTCCCGCCGCCGTAGATGCCCTGGATCTTCTCGCGCATCTCTTCGATGATCAGGATGTTCAGGATTTCACTCAGCGCGTTCAGCTTCCGGGCTGTCTGGGTGGAGTAGGGCATCTCTCCTGCGTAGATCCCGAGGACAAGGCTCTTATCTTCTTTGCCACGGCGAAAGTCGAATCGCTGCTGCTGTTGGATGGGGCGAAGGCCATTGTCTTTGGCGGAAGTTTTTTTACCGCTTGCCGGAAGACTGGCGACGTAGGTCTGCAGATAGGGCAAGAGGCTGTCGACTTGGAAGCTCCCGACAAGGATGAGGTGCATGCCTGTGAGGTCAGTGAGCCGCTCCCGATAGATGGTGAGGCACCGCTCGAGGTCGACCTTGTCGTAGTTGGCAGCCTTCGGTACGACGGTAGCAGTCCTGGGGTCGTTGCGGAACAGGACAGCATAGGTCGTATCGATGAAGGCGATCTGAGGGTTCGAGCCCAACATGAGGTATTGCGCCTTGCTGCGTTGGATGCTCGACTTGAAGAGGCTGGAGTCTCTGCGGGGGGAAGTGGCGGTCATCCAGAGCAGTTGGAAGAGTGCTTCTAGGTCTTTACGGACGGCGGACCCGAGGAAGCCTTCGTTGGACTGGGAGATGAAGGGGGAGACGCTCACCGATTTTCCTGCCAGGGCTTTGCGCAGGTCGGTCGGGGAGAAGGCGCCGAAGCCCATAGCAGAGGTCAGGGACGCTGCGTTTTCTGCATTGTATTTATCTGTCAGCGGATAGCCGCCGAAGCCTCCTTCGCGTGAGACATTCAGCAGGATCTGGTCGTTCTTGAAGTCTGTCGGGCGAAGTGTTACCGTGATGCCGTTGGACAGGGTCAGCTCAGTAGTGCCCAGCAGTTTGTCTGTGCTCCGCTTGACGATTCGGCCGGCCTTGGGGCTTTCGGCGAGCAGGCTGCTGGCCAGAATTTTTTCTTTCCAAGGTTCTAGGGAAGCTTTTGCCTTGGTGCCCAGGCTGGAGAGGATCTGGGAGGCAGTCGGCAGGGTACCACCTGTCTGCAGGGCTGTAGGCCCCATGACATAGGCGAAGACGGCTGTGTCTTTGCGGAAGGCGTCTGTCACGCGGTTGACTTCTTCCAGGCTGATGGCCGGCAGCATCGTTTTTGCGATGTCGAATTCTTTTTCGATGCCGGGAATGCTTTCTCCGACGGTGAAATGTCGGATGTATTCATCCGCGAAGCGGCTCGACTCTGTCTTATCCCGGTCGTTAAACGTCCGCTCGAGGCTGGCCATTACATTCTTGCGGGCCCTGTCGAGCTCCTGGCCAGTGAATCCGAAGCGTTTCACCCGTTCGATCTCTTCTAAGACCGAGTCATATCCTTTTCTGATGTCTGAGGTGCCGGTGGAGGTATACACGTTGAAAGCCTCATGGCGGCCTGCATAGCTATCGAAAGAGGCATAGGCGTTGACGAATGCAGGATTCTCCCTTTGCGTGAGTTCGCGTAGCCGGCTGTTGAGCATGGAGGTGTAGAGGTTCTTCACCTGTAGGCTTCGGTATTCTTCGAGGGTGCTGGCTGTCGTGGAAGGGCGAGCGGGATAGTTCAGGCCGAATTCAAAGGAGGTCGCCTCGGGGTCGGTGACCACCATGGCATTGGATGCCTGGTATGGCGGAACGCTGGCGTAGGTCCTGGGGCGAGGTGTCTGGGGATTCCGGAGTCCGCTGAAATGCTTGCGTACCATGTCCAGTGCTTTGTCTTTGGAGATATCCCCCACGACGACGACTGCCATCAGGTCCGGACGGTACCAGTCGCGGTAGAAGCGCCGGATGGCCTCTTTCGGGAAATGCTGGATGATGCTGTCTTTTCCGATCGGCAGACGATCTGCATACCGGGAGCCTTTAAAGAGTTCCGGATAGATCTTGTTGAACATGCGTTCTTCCCCGCTTTTCCCCAGCCGGCTTTCTTCCAGGATGATGGCACGCTCGCTGTCGATGTCTTCATCGAGGTAGGTGACCTGATGGGCCCAGTCTTCCAGCACCTGAAAGCCCTTTTCGATGTTACCGGGCTTGTCTGACGGGATCGGAAGGATGTAGACCGTCTCATCGAAGGATGTATATGCGTTCAGGTCGTTGCCAAAGCCTACGCCGATGTCTTGCAGGAAGGAGATAATCTCATTTTTCTTGAAGTTCTTGGTTCCATTGAAGGCCATGTGCTCTGCCATGTGCGCCAGACCTTGTTGGTCATCGTCTTCCATGATAGAACCTACGCGTACGACCAGGCGGAGTTCCACTTTCTTCTCCGGCTTTTGATTCTCCCGGATGTAATAGGTCAGTCCATTGTCAAGACGGCCATGCAGCAGCCGGGGGTCCATCGGCAAAGGTTGGCCCCAGACCAGGGTGCAGATGAAGACGAGGGAGAGGGCCAGGGCAGCTGTGCATCTTTTGTAGCGAGGTAGCGGGGGCATGGTTCTTATTTAAATGTGCGGCAAGATAGCAACCAAATACACTGGGTGTATCACTTAGGATGCGGATGGGGTGTTTTGGCAAAACGTTTACATTTGGGGGGTCGCCTACATTGGCTTACCGGATCGTAAAGCATTCATCATGCGCATCGCCATCATCAACGGCCCGAATCTGAATCTGCTTGGTAAGCGGGAGCCATCTATCTATGGCGAACAGGGCTTTGAGGCGTTCCTGGAACAACTGAAAGCCATTCATCCGGATATCGATATCCTGTACCGGCAGAGCAATTGGGAGGGGGAGATCGTGGATGCGCTGCAGCAGGAAGGCTTTGCCTCCGATGGCATCATCCTCAACCCGGGCGGATATACCCATACCTCTGTCGCCATTGGAGATGCCATCGCAGCAATACCCGCCCCGGTGATCGAAGTGCACATCTCGAATGTGCACGCCCGGGAAGACTTCCGAAAGATCTCCCATGTCTCCGCCAAATGCCGGGGTACCATCTCGGGGCTCGGCTTGCAGGGCTATGCCCTGGCAGTTGAATATCTCCTTCGTGTACGGCCTCAGTGAGGCTTTTTTATTCTTTTCATGAACCTTTTTCTCGCACTTCAGCGTTAAATCGCGCTCATTTCTGCAGTTTTATACCAGCCGCCTTCCTCGCAGCGTGGGATATTTGGTGAAATGAAAGGTCAACGGCCGCTTGTCCGTTCCTACCTTTATCATCTCCAAAACACCCGGTTGGGACTGCACATGAGAAAGCTTCTGTCATTCGTCACTTTCTCTATTCTCGCCCTCATGGCGGGTGCCCAAGGCACCGAAAAAATTTCAGCGCTTCCAGACTACATCCCTGGCAATGGCATGCCCTATACCGGCAATGCAAGGGAATTGTTTGCCCAGCACCTACCCTTGCGGGGTGAGGATGAGCTTCGACTGATCTCCAAGGAGACAGATGGCATCGGCTTTGTGCATGAGCGGTATGCCCAATACTATCGTCAGGTGCGCGTCGAGGCGGCCGAGTATGTCATCCATCACCGGAACGGCGTCGTGTCCCCTATGACTGGCCATTTCCGCCAGATACCTGACCTTGACGTGACCCCCTCCTTGACGGCTGCAAAGGGGCTGGAGCGCGCGATGCAGCAGGTTGGCGCCACGGTATATGCCTGGGAGCCGGCGGTCCGAAAAGGCTATCCCGGGTATGAAAAGCCCCAGGGAGCGTTGGTCGTATGGGACGGATCTCTTCCCGGCAAGCAAGGCCCCCGGCTGGCCTGGAAGTTCGACATCTACGCGCAGGAGCCCCTCTACCGCGCCTACGTGTTCATCGATGCCCGCACCGGGGCATTCCTGGAAGAACACCTACTGATCCACGAAGCCAACGCCCCTTCCTCCGGTACGACCTTATTCAATGGCACGCAGACGTTCACGGCCGACCTCACGGCCGGGGTATACAAATTGCGGGCGACTGCAACCTCTGGCGGCGTTGAAACGTATAGCCTCAACAACGGCACCAGCTATACGGCCGCCACGGATGTCACCAGCACGACATCACTCTTCACCTCCGATCCGACGGCTAACCAGGCCCACTGGGGTACCGAGAAGACGCTCGCCTACTACAAGGCCATGCACAACCGATCCTCCTACAACAACCAGGGGGCCATCCTGCGGTCCTATGTGCATTACTCCACCAAATATGTCAACGCCTTCTGGGACGGCAGCCGGATGACCTATGGCGACGGCAACGGCACCTCCTACAGGCCCCTTGTATCGCTCGACATCGTAGGGCACGAGATCACCCACGGCGTGACGCAGTACTCGGCCAACCTGGTGTACCGCAACGAGTCTGGCGCCCTCAATGAATCCTTTTCAGACATCTTTGGCGAAGCCGTCGAAAACTATGCGAAGGGCAGCAACGACTGGCTCATGGGCTGCGACATAGGCGTCAATGGCTGCGGCGCCTTTCGAAGCATGAAGAATCCCAATGCCTACAGGCACCCGGATACCTACGGCGGCAGCTACTGGTTCTCGGGCACGGACGACAACGGAGGAGTGCATTATAACTCTGGCGTTCAAAATAAGTGGTTCTACATCCTGGCGATGGGCGAGTCAGGCACCAACGACCTGGGCGCTGCCTATTCTGTGGCCGGCATCGGGCTCCAGAAGGCCGCCGCCATCGCCTATCGCAACCTGGCCTTCTTCCTCACCTCTTCCTCCACCTTTGCCCAGGCTCGGACGGGCGCCATCCAGGCCGCCAACGATCTCTATGGCGCCGGCTCGCCCGAGGCAGTGGCGACCACCAATGCCTGGTATGCGGTGGGGGTTGGATGCCCCTTTGGACAAATCTGCTATTGCAGCTCCAAAGGGCTGAGCCAGGCCGATGAATGGATGGCCGGCGTCTCCATTGGCAACTTTACAAATAATTCTGCTGCCAGCCCATATACCTTCTTCTCGACAAAAACCGTCACCCTCACGCCCAGCCTCTCGCATAACCTGACCCTTACACCAGGCTATACAGCCACCGCCTACGCGCTCTATTGGAGGATATGGATCGACTACAACAAGGATTCAGACTTCGACGATGCCGGTGAACTGGTCTATGACGCCGGGTCAGCCGCGCCAGGTATTCGCAGTGGCAGCTTTACCGTGCCCTCTACCGCCACCGGTTCGACCCGTATGCGGGTGTCTATGAAATACAACGCTGCTCCGACACCGTGTGAGGCATTTTCGCATGGCGAGGTAGAAGATTATCCGGTTGCCTTCGAAGCGTTGCCGCCACCAGATACGCAGGCGCCGACAGCGCCGGCACTTACTTCCCCAGCCAAGACTTTCACCAGCATCTCCCTCAGCTGGACTGCCTCCACCGACAATGTAGGCGTCAGCGGCTATGATGTGTATGTGAATAATGTGAAACACAATGCAGCGAATCTCACAGGTACTACCTACATGGTTTCAGGCCTCGCCTCTAATAGGACCTACTCCATCTTCGTCCGTTCCCGCGATGCGGCCGGGAATACAGCACCATCCAATACGCTTTCGGTGACCACCCTTGCCGACGCACAGGCGCCAACGGCTCCTGTACTCTCCTCGCCATCCAAAACACCTACCACCATTTCGCTCAGTTGGACAGCTTCGACAGACAATGGGGGGGTTACCGGCTATGATGTCTATGTCAACAACGTCAAGAATAATGCCTCCAACCTGACAGGGACGACATATACCATCTCCGGACTTGCCTCCAACAAGGCCTACACCCTCTATGTGCGTGCCCGGGACGCTGCCGGAAACATCGCCCAGTCCAACACCCTGGCAGTAACGACCATGGCCGACACGCAGGCGCCCACAGCCCCCGTGCTGTCTTCCCCTTCGAAGACTGTCACGTCGATCTCGCTGAGCTGGACCGCCTCCAAAGACAATGTCGGGGTTACCGGCTATGATATTTATGTCAACAACGTCAAGAATAATGCCTCCAACCTGACAGGGACGACATATACCATCTCCGGACTTGCCTCCAATACATCCTATTCGTTGGTGGTGCGGGCCCGTGACGCGGTAGGTAATACGTCTGCTTCGAACAGCCTCTTGGTCAAGACCCTGGCGCCTGTCGTAGAGACGACCTTCGGCTCCTATTTCTTCCCAACCAGCCTGCAGGGTTGGACGAGCTCTTCTACCGCTAATGGGAGATGGACAAACAATAGCAGCCTTGCCTGGGAAGGGACTGGCTCCATGATGTTGCGGGGGGCCGGCACTGCCGGAATGTCGCCATTGCTGTATCTAAAGAACCAGACACAACTGGAATTCCGCCTCTACTTTACTCCCAGGGGTGTTGAGACAGGTAAGGGTTTTAGCATTCAGTATTCACGCAACGCAGGATTATCGTATGCGACCATCGTCAACATCAACAGCGGGTCCTCCCTTACATCCACCTCTTTTCTCAATAATTCAAGCTTCTATCTGCTGACCCTCACCCTGAATGGAATCACCTGGAACGATTCTGTCCGGTTCCGCATCCAAGTCAACGCGGCTGACCTCACCGACCAGATCTTCTTCGACGCCATCACCGTCAAAGGAAGGACCAATACGACGGCAACGGGATCCACGGTCTCCCTCACTGCCGTCGCCAAACCCCTGGGCTTTGCCGGCATGGACGACCTGGAGGGGATGGTGGAAGACCCCACGCTGCAGCTATTTCCCAACCCGGTCAAAAAACAATTGAGGATCGTCGGTGTCACCGCCATTAAAGAGGTCAGAATTTTTGCGACCTCGGGGGCCTTGGTCGCCAGGCATCGGCGCACGACCCAGCCAGATGTATCGGGATTGCCTATAGGCCTATACATCGCAGAGATCGAAACAGTCAATGGCCAAACCCATCGCAGGAGGTTTATCAAAGAATAACTGGATAGATCGTCTTATCATACAAAGGATGCAGCCACAGGATGAAGGCCGCATCCTTTGCATGTATAGCCCCTGCCATTGCTTAGGCGTCTTGTATGAGGTGGGATACTGTCTTATGGAGTCTTTTTCATTTTCCGAATTGCTTCGAGTTTCCCGATGAACAGGCTTCTGCCGTGGGTGCCGAGTACCATCTCTCCCTCCCGTTCCTGGATGGCGATGTCGTGGACCGGGATGGAGCGGGGCAGACCTTTCACAAAAGGCATAAAATGTATTCCGCCATCGAGGCTGGCATAGGCACCGCCATCGGTCCCTACATACAGGATGCTGTCGGAGGCGGGGTCTTCCCGGATCACATTGACAGGTTCCAGGGGTAGGACATTCCCGATGCGGGCCCATGACTGGCCGTAGTCCTCACTGCGGTAGACGTATGCGCTTGCGTGGTCTTGTCGGAATCCATTGAGGGTTAGGTAGACGCGGCTTTTTGCATGTCTGGAAGCGACGATGCGGCTCACCCAGAGTCCCTGCGGAAGCCCGCCCTTGCCTTTCTTGTCGGGCTGTCCGAGTCGTGTCCAGGTATTACCGCCGTCTCGGGTTACATGGACATATCCGTCATCGCTGCCGGTGTATACGAGGCCGAAGGCCAGTGGGGACTCGCTGATGCAGGTGAGGGTACCGAAGGGAACGTCACCGGGCCGCTTCCCGCCCGTGAGGTCGCCGCTGAGGGTCTCGAAGCTTTCTCCGCGGTTCATGCTGCGGTGCAGTCGCTGTGAGCCCATGTATAGGATGTCCGGGTTGTGGGAGGACAGCAGGATGGGGGTCTGCCAGTTGAAGCGGAGCCGGTCTTCCTGCAGAGGTGGGGCGGTTGGCCGGATGGGCTTCATCTCTGTCGAGCCTTTGCTGAAGCGGAAATAACTGCCGAACTGCAGGCCGCTGTAGATGGTACTGTTATCCCGGGGGTCAACCTGCACCTGCATACCGTCGCCTCCGTTGAGGGCTTTATAGGTGTATTGCCCCCGGTCGATCCATTCTATTCCTTCTTTGTGGGTGGAAGGGCCGTACCAGGAGCCGTTGTCTTGCAGGCCGCCATACACGAGATAGGGCTTTGCCTGATCGGTTGTGATGGCATAGAATTGACCTACGGGGGGTGTATGCACTTTGAACCAGTTCTTTCCATCATCGTAGGTGATGTTGGCACCTCCGTCGTTGCCTGTCACTAGGTGGCTGTCATCTTTCGGGTTGATCCAACACGCATGCCAGTCGGCATGTGTGTTGGCCTTGTCCATCACCCGGAAGGTCTTCCCGCCATCGATGGATACATCTGCGCTTTTACCCAGGATGACAATCTTGTCCGGGTTTTGGGGGGAGGCGGTGATGTCCCCAAAATAATAACCATAGGTGTTGTATAGCCCCAGGGGCTTGTCGTGTGTCTTTGTCCAGTGTTGTCCTCCATCTTCGCTCCGGTATACTTCTGCCCCATAGATCTGGCTGGCGGAAGGGCCGGCGTCTTCCTGATAGAGGTGGTGGTATAGGGCGGTGGGGGGCAGGTTGCCTGTCTTGACCTGTTCTTTCAATGCGGCAGCCGTATAGCGCGGTCGGAGTCCATTTGAGCCTAAGAAGCGGTCGAGCTTTGCCTCTGGCAGTGCGAGGAACTGTTCTGCGGTAGGGGATTGGAAGTCTTCCAGCCGCAGTCGGGAGGTGTCTCGCGCGCTGGTGTCTGCCTTTCGGTTATAGTTGTCGACAATGGCATATACGCGGTCGGCCTTGGCTGCCGTGGTGGCGAGGCCGATGCGGCCGATGCCGTCGCCCTGCGGGAAGCCTGATTCTTCTCCGCTGATGCGTATCCACTGTTCTCCTCCGTCGGTGCTGCGATAGATTCCCGATTCTTTTCCTCCTTCTACAAAGTTGGAGGCGCTGCGGGTGCGCTGCCAGGCGGATGCATAGAGTACATGGGGCTTCCCTGGTTGCATCTCAATGTCCACGGTACCGCTCGTTGTGCCGACAAAAAGGGTGCGGCGCCAGGTGTTTCCGCCATCTGTCGTCTTGTAGACACCGCGATCTGTGCTTGGGGAGTAGAGGGCCCCGAGCACCGCTACCCAGGCGGTGTTCGGATCGTCGGGATGCAGCAAGATGCGTCCGATATGGCGGGATTCAGCCAGTCCGACATGCTTCCAGTGCTGTCCGTTGTCGGAGCTGCGGTACACACCCAGGCCTGCATACGATGACCGGCTGCTGTTGACTTCGCCGGTGCCCACCCAAATGTCGTGGGTGGCCCAGTTGACGGCGATGTCTCCGATGCCGATGACGGCTTCCGTGTCGAAGATGGGCTCCAGGCTCTGTCCGTTGTTGACAGTATGCCACAACCCACCCGTGGCATAGGCGACGTAGAACTCTGAAGGCCTGGCTGGGTTGACGTCCACATCCACCACCCGTCCGCCCATGATGCTGGGGCCGATGTTGCGGAAAGCGATGTCCTTTAACAGCGATTTATCTTCTGCCATGCGTTTTTCTGCCAGACTTTTCATTCTTTCGTGACCAGGTGTCGGCATCGGCAGCCCTTGGGAAATGCCTTGGATGGGGATGGCCATGCACCACAGCAGGGCGGTGAGGGTAGGGCATAGCATGCGAACAGAAGATGCCATAGATGGAAGTTTAGACTTGCAAAATAACATATCGATGCATACCATCCTGCGCTGTGCATGGGCCGGAGTCCTCTCGCTCGCCATGGCCTTCGACAGCCATGCGCAAGACTATGTGCTAACAGAGCAAGGTGACACCATCAATCGAGTCGACAGCAAGGGGCTGCGACAAGGCCCTTGGATCCTGCATGTAGACCCTCTGCGGGGCCAGCCAGGCTACGAAGAGGAGGGGATGTTCCGGGATGGAAAGAAGGAAGGTCCCTGGCGGCGGTTCACGCTGCAGGGAGATCTCTTGGCATTCGAAAACTATAAGAGAGGATTTCGGGATGGGAAGCAAACCTACTTCACCAAGATGGGGGAACTGCTGAGGGAAGAGTCGTGGAAGGCGGTCGATCCCGCCCATCCGTATGATACCATCGAAGTGCCAGACCTCGACAACCCCATGGTATCTTATACTAAGGTCGTGAAGTTGGAGTCAGACGAAGTACGGCATGGCACCTGGACCTACTACAACCCTTTAACCGGCGCGGTCATGCAAAGAGAGACCTTTGTCTCCGGTCAAAAGCTGCGCATGCCAGACGGCCAGACGGTGCGGTCGCAGCCCATGGATACCATCACACAGGCTGACGTGCCTCCCGCGAAGGCCAAGGCAAAGCCCAAAGCAGTAGAAGACTGGGAGAAGAAGAATGCTGGAAAGAAACGAGTCACCCTACGGGATGGTCGGACAGGGGGGTAAACCCGATAGTTGATAATCTTCTGAACTCCGGAGTGAAGTCGGATGGAATGGTCAAGTCATTCCTGTACAGCGAGAATCTAGTGACGTTTTTACTAACGATAGCCTACAAGCCCCTGGGTCATTTTACAACCACCGGAATTGGTGCTGCGAGAAGCTGTACAGGATGTGAGGAGTACGATGGCAGAGGCTAAGAGACCGAGTACGAAAGCCAAGACAATACGTTTCATTGTGGTTTACTTTTGAATGTTTACCATCTTGTGTCTAGGAGACAGTGGGGTGGGTGGCACTTCAAAGGATTGAATGAAAATGTTGGCTCAGGGTATGTAGACAAATTTATTACATATTACGTCTATATCAATGTAAATAACCTTAATTTATTTTTCCACAGATTCTTATAGTATTTTTACTAACCCGGAGCGGTGAAAAAAGAGTGGCCAAAGATGACCGTATCTCCTCATCATTAGCGAATTTCGTTTGATATCTGCCTTACATGCATATAATCTTACATAAGCCGTTAGCCTTTCTGGACCTGGAGACGACGGGCATCAATCTGGTGACAGACCGCATCGTGGAGGTCGCCATTGTGAAAGTGATGCCCGACGGATCCCAGCTAAGAAAAAGAAAGCTATTGAATCCGGGCGTGCCTATCCCGGCAGAATCCACCACCGTGCATGGCATTTCTGACGACATGGTGAAGGATGCTCCCACTTTCAAACTGGCAGCTAATGAAATCAGACAGTTTCTCGACGAATGCGACCTTGCCGGGTATAATTCCAACCGGTTCGACTGGCCACTGCTCGTAGAAGAATGTCTGCGGGCAGGGCTTGAGTTCGACATGTCAGGTCGGCGCATGATCGATGTGCAAAGGATCTTCCATGTCATGGAGCCCCGTACACTTACCGCTGCCCTGCGTTTCTACTGTGATGAGGAATTGACCAACGCCCACAGCGCCGAAGCCGATGCGGAGGCCACTTGGAAAGTCTTTAATGCCCAGCTGCAGCGGTATCCCTCCCTCGGCCAGACCCTCGACTCCGTATTAGCACAAATAGGTGATGAGCCGCTGGTGGATATGGCTCGCCGCTTCATCTGGGAGAAAGGCACTGAAGTTTTCAATTTCGGCAAATACAAAGGCCGGCCTGTGGCCGACGTGCTGAAGGCAGAGCCCCAGTACTATGACTGGATGATGAAAGGTGAATTTTCTTTGCATACCAAGCAGAAGCTATCAGAAATTTTCAAAAGGACCGCTCTGAAGATACCCATATAAGTAATATTTGAATGGCCCTGATCGCCCAGATATAAATAAATGGAGAAAATCGTCATCATACCTACCTACAACGAGCAGGAGAATATCGGTCCTATGATACGCCATGTCATGTCCATGGGAAAAAGCTATCATATCCTGGTGGTGGATGATGACTCTCCGGATGGGACAGCCACCATCGTCAAAGCCATGCAAGCCGATTATCCTGATGCCCTTTTTATTGAAGAGCGAAAAGGAAAGCTGGGGCTGGGCACGGCTTATATCCATGGTTTCCGGTGGGCCATGCGCGCAGGCTATCAATTCATCTTCGAGATGGATGCCGACTTCTCCCATCATCCAGATGACTTGGAGCGATTGTGCCAGGCTTGCCGGGAAGGTGCCGATATGGCCGTGGGCTCTCGCTATGTCAAAGGAGGACGTGTGGTGAACTGGCCGTTGGACCGAAACCTCCTCTCCAAATCTGCCGCCCTCTACACCCAGATGATCACCTGGCTGCCTGCCAATGATCCGACCGCCGGTTTTGTCTGCTATCGTCGGGAAGTGCTGGAGGCCATCAATCTCGATGCCATACGATTTGTGGGCTATGCTTTCCAGATAGAGATGAAGTTTGCCGTCTGGAAGTTAGGATTCCAGATCCGCGAAATTCCGATCGTCTTCACCGACCGGGAACGCGGGGTCTCCAAAATGAATAAAGGTATTATCAAAGAAGGCATCATTGGCGTACTCCTCATCCAATGGCAGAGTTTTTTCCATAGCTATGCCGCCAAGGCAATGCCCCGCAGTGGCCTCACGACCTGATTCACCCATGGGGCTTTCCCATATGAACCGCTGACCTTGTCCTCCTGCTGAATAATATCTGTCAGCCATGCTTGCGCACCAACGATCCTTCCTCTATCTACACCTGGCTATACTCCTGGCGGGCCTGACAGGTGTGCTGGGCAGATTGATTTCGTTGAATGAGGGACTGCTTGTTTGGTACCGAATGCTTTTCAGCTTGCTGGGGCTGCTAGGGTTGTGTGTCCTCACAGGAAAAGTACCCAGCACTTCTCGTGCCGCCAGAAGCCGTTTGCTCGGTACGGGTGCACTGGTTGCCCTTCACTGGGTGTTTTTCTACGGTAGCATCAAATATGCGAATGTATCCGTCGGGCTGGTGTGCTTTTCTTCCATGTGCTTCTTCACCGTCCTGCTGGAGCCCCTGCTGTTGCGCCGGCGACTCGATTTTGCCGAGCTCTTGCTGGGGTTTTTGGTGATGGTAGGTATATGGATCATCTTTCAATTCGAAGCGAGATTTCGCATTGGGGTCGTGCTGGGCATCATCTCTTCCCTCTTGGCAGCCGTCTTCACCATCTTCAACAAGCGTTGGCTGGAAAAAGACTCCCCACAGACCGTCAACTTCTATGAGATGGCCGGTGGCTGTATTTCTTTAACGTTGCTCTTACCCATTTATACGGCTTTTTTTCCGCCGGACCATTGGCTGCCCACTCCTTCAGACTTCGGTTGGCTTATGGTACTGAGTATGCTCTGTACGGTGCTGGCCATACGGCTCTCCCTGGTAGCACTCCAGCATGTATCTCCCTTTACGGTTAATCTCAGCTACAACCTGGAGCCGGTCTATGGTATCCTCCTAGCCTTTTGGATATACGGCGAAAACCGTCTCCTCGGGACAGGCTTTTTTATAGGACTCTTCATCATCGTGTTATCAGTCGCATTACAAACAGTGAGGGTCTGGTACCAGCGCACTGCAAAAAAAAGTGGAACCAATTGACAGACGCTGTCATTTTCACTGATGCTGGACTAGAATGTTCAAAACATACTCCTTTCCAATAACGGTATCCCCTCAAAAACTACCTTTGATTTAACAGTGCTCCAAAGCTTATACGACCCATCTTACTGCTTATGAGACTCTCTATCGTTTGCACCCTCTGCCTGATCCTTGTATTTCCAGCCGCAGCTCAGAAAAAATCGCTCGACCACAGTGTCTATGATACCTGGGAGAGTATGGGTGAAAGTAGCATCAGTGCCAACGGGCAGTGGGTCGCCTTTGTTACGGACTTGCAGGAAGGTGACGGCAGACTTACGGTCCTCCGATCAGATGGCACCCAAAGAACGGTATTCCCAAGGGCATATGGGATTGCTTTCAGCCCCGACAGCCGGCAGCTTGTCTTCCGCATCAAACCTCCTTACGCCGTCACACGCCAGGCCCGCATCCAAAAGAAAAAGCCGGAAGACATGCCCAAAGACTCGCTGGCCATCTTTTTGCTGGGCACCGATTCCGTCATCCGCTACCCGGCAGTCAAAGGCTACCGCATGCCACAGGATGACCGAGAGGGCTGGCTGGCGATCCATTTTGAAAAAGCGCTTGCCGATACAGCTACAAAAGCCCGTAAGCCGATGGATGAAGCAGTCGCACACCCCTCAGATGTCCCTGCCCATGCAGATCTCGACAAGGATTCCATTCGGCAACCGTTGCTGTGGGATGCAGAAGTAGAGGAACAAGCCCCGGGTGCTGGCGAGGGTACCGAGCTCCTGGTGCGATACCTGCCAAGCGGGGAACAATATCGGCTGTCATCTGTCCGATCATACGTCTGGAGCCGAACGGGACGTATCCTCGTGGTAGAAGGAAGGGCTTCCAAGTCCATACCTGGCAGCCGAAACAACTTGACTGTCTGGCGGTCTACCGAACGGAGGGCAGACACCATCCACCAAGGAGCGAACGACTACCGCAGCCTTGCTACCGATGAAGCAGGCCGCCAGGTGGCCTTTGTCGCGGAGCGCGACAGTTCCTCCAAAGCTCTGCAACGGTTCTATAAGCTCTGGTATTGGTTAAATGGCTATGATTCGGCACGTCTTGTCGTTGACCGTCACCATGCCGGCATGCCTCTGCAATGGGCCGTTAGTGAACATGCCAACGTCTCCTTCAGCCGCAGCGGATCTCGGCTATTCTTCGGCACGGCCCCTGTACGCCCGCCCCGAGACACGTCTATGCCTGAGATTGACAGGGTACGGCTGGATGTCTGGCACTATAAAGATGAATACCTGCAGCCCCAGCAGCTGCGCAGTCTCGACAGAGACCTAAAGCGGAGTTACCTGGCGGTGTGGGATATCGCCTCTGGCAACATGGTACAGTTGGCAGACCCCAAGCTTCCCCAGGTCATGCCCTCGGCGGAAGGCGATGGGGCCTATTTCACTGGCAGTACAGATGTCCAAACCCGCCTACAAGCCCAGTGGCGAGGCCGCAGCTTCGACGACGTCTTCGCCGTACGCGTCTCTGACGGAGCCCGTATCCCTGTCATCAAAGGATTGAACGGGAATGCCCTACCTTCCCCCTCGGGTCGCTACATCTTCTGGTATGATGCGACCACCCGCCAGTATGTCACCTGGTCCAGCGGCCAGACACACAGGATTTCTTCGAAGGTAGCGGTCCCCCTCTACGATGAGCGTTTTGACATGCCCGACGATCCGATGCCTTATGGGATCCTGCGCTGGACGAAAGGCGACTCCTCCCTCCTTGTGTACGACCGCTATGACGTCTGGAAGCTCGACCCGGAGGGACTTCGCTCCCCCGTCTGCCTAACCCGCTGCCAGGGCCGCGCCACCGGCGTCATCTATCGCTATATCCCACTCGATCCGGAAGAGCGGTATCTGACCCCCGGCAGCCAGCTGCTCCTGAGAACCTTCCATGAATCGAGCAAGGCAACGGGACTTGCGATGCTGCACTTGCCGGCAGACCATTCCTCGCAGGGGCAATCGCCCAGGCTCCTGTTGTCTGGCGACTTCCAGCTTGGCCGGGTCACAAAGGCGAGGGAAGCGGCTCAGTACCTATTTACCCGCGAGCGTTTTTCAGCGTCGCCCGACCTATATCTCTCGTCGGATCTGGTCAACAGCCAGCGCCTCAGCCACCTCAACCCGCAACAGTCACAGTATCTCTGGGGAACGGCGGAGCTTTTCACCTGGAAGGCGTACAACGGCCAGAAGGCTACAGGCATCCTCTACAAGCCGGACGACTTCGACCCGAGCAAAAAGTATCCTTTGATTGCGTATTTCTATGAGCGACTTTCTGATGGCCTTCATACCTACCTGCCGCCGGCGCCCACTCCGAGCCGGCTAAATATTTCATTCTTTGTCAGCCGCGGGTATCTGGTGCTTGCGCCTGACATATATTATCGCAATGGCTATCCCGGGAGGTCTGCGTACGACTATGTGGTGAGCGGCGTACGAGCCGTTGTTAAGAAGGGCTGGGCCGACAGTACGAGGCTGGGACTGCAAGGGCAAAGCTGGGGCGGGTATCAGGCCTCTTATATCATTACCCGCACGCCTCTTTTCCGAGCGGCATGGGCCGGGGCGCCCGTCGTCAACATGACCAGTGCCTATGGCGGTATCCGATGGGAGTCAGGCCTCAACCGACAATTCCAATATGAGCACTCCCAGTCGCGCATCGGCGCCACCCTCTGGCAGAAACCGGGGCTCTATATGGAGAACTCCCCCCTTTTCCATCTGGAGAAGGTAAAGACCCCCCTGGTCATTATGGCCAATGATGCCGACGGGGCAGTCCCCTGGTATCAGGGCATCGAGTTCTTCACGGCCATGCGCCGGCTCGGGAAGCCTGTCTGGATGCTGAATTACAACGGAGAGGCACATAACCTCGTGGAGCGCAAGAACCGTAAAGACATCCAGGTACGAGAACAGCAGTTCTTCGACTGGCTGCTGAAAGGGGAGAAGCCTACCCGTTGGCTCACGGAGGGTGTTCCTGCCACGGAGAAGGGCAGGGAATGGGGACTTGGGTACTAGACGGTAGGCGACTGCCGACGTGTATGTGCCAGCAGACTAAGTCTGCCTGCTACCCGCTTGAGGTGACTGTTCCGTTTACTTGCGACCGACAAAACGCATTGAAGTCATCTTCGCCCACTTCATATTCCTCATCAGCCTCATCATCGGTGTATCGTTGGTAGAGGCGGTTGTTTCTGAAGTCTATGGTCAGCAGGTCGTCTCGTAAGACGACATTTTTCACCTCCGACCAGGCATATTTCCGGCTGCCAAGCCCGTTGAAGTGGATGCCTTGCGGGGAGAAACCGATTTCCGACTTCCTGGAAGCGTAGGATTCCAGCCATGCCAAGGCAAGGAAGGGGAGGCCTATGCCAAAGAAGGGAGGCACAACTATCATCCCAATGCCGGCGACAGCCAGACAGGGGGCATGGCGTATCGCCTGCTGGGCTCGCATCCGAAGGGCGTTGCGGAGTATGAATATGGCACAGGCCACGACAAAGAGGATGCTGGCTTTAGATTCTGCAATGCCGTAAGCGCGGTAGGCAAGGATCAGAAGTGCCAACAAGGAGAGGAGCAGGCCAAAGCGTTGGGTGGCTTTTCGGTTTGTATCCCGCAGCACGACCACATAGTCATAAACGGTCACATCGCGCCGCATAGGCTCAGGAGTGTGAGGCGGCCAGGAAATGGCAGAGCTTGAAGAGGACCCTAGCACCTACATTTTCGTCCCATTCGGACTGGCTGATGCCGACTTCGCAAAGGTCAAATCCGATCAGGATACGACTCGACTCCAGCATACGACGGATGAGATAAAAGATTTGCTCTGTCTCAACCCCCCCTTGTACCGGCGTGCCGGTGTGTGGGCAAAGCTTAGGGTCCAGGCCGTCGATGTCAAAGCTGAGGTACACTTTTTCTGGCAGATGGTCGATGATGTCGTCTGTGATTTGCCTCCAGGTATCACCTTCGTACTGTCTTTCTTTGAGCTGTTTGTCGAAATAGGTGACGACGCGGTAGTCGCTGTTGCAGATGTATGACCATTCCGATGGGCTATAGTCTCGTACTCCGAGCTGTACCAGCCTTTTGACCTGCGGTATTTCTTCTAGGACGTTGTACATGATGGATGCGTGGGAATAGTCGAAGCCTTCGTACGATTTCCGGAGGTCGCAATGGGCATCTATTTGTAAGATGCCGAATTCCGGATGCCTTTCAGCGATGGCCCGTATGAAGCCGAAAGGGGTGCTGTGGTCTCCGCCTACGAGCCCGACCAGTTTGCCTGTCTGCAGCAGTTCGCTCGTCTGCTGATAGACCCAATCGTTCATGTAGCGACTGCCCTCGTTGACCTCACGCAGGGCTTTGCACATGAATTTATTGTTGTCGATATGTTCTCCCTGCGTGATGAAATTGATGTATAACTCTGCCTCTTTCCGGAGATAATCGCTCTTTTGGAGGATGCCCTTGTCTGGCGTCCGCATATGGAAGCCCTGGCGCCAGAAGCCGGTATAGTCCGGATCGAAGATGTCTACCTGTAGGCCTGAGCGTAGCAAATGCTCTGGGGCCCTGGCTGTTCCGGCGTGATAGCTGGCGGTCACCTCCCAGGGCACGGGCTGCAGCACCAGGCGGGCGTCTTGCTCGCCGAAGGGAAGGCCGAAGATGTTGTTGTTGGGATTGCCCGCTGCATTTGGGTCGAAGAGAGATAGGTCTGTCATGTAAGACATGCTGGGATGGGACAGGGATGTGATTTCGTCCGCTCGGAGCGACTTCAGAAACGCAAAATTACCCTGATTTATGCGATGCAACCCAAAACAATTTTTTGATCCGGACAGAAGGCGACTGCCAGCATTGAACAAAAAATCAGCTGGGACCTTTTTCAATGTAGATTTGCCACTCTCCGGCAACAAAGCAGGCATGAAGAAGATGCATATTATACTCCTGGTGGTCATCGCTGCGGTTATTGCAGGACTACTAACCTGGATGAAAGACCTCTCTACATACGATACGGTGGCATCCGCCCGACGAAAGGATGGCCGTTTCGTTCACCTCATCGCCCGGCTCGATCGGTCGGCGCCCGTGGTGTACGATCCCATCAAAGATCCTAACTTCCTCTCTTTTCATGCACTGGACTCCCTTGGGCAGCGCACCCAAGTCGTCTACCGCAATGCCAAGCCGGTAGACCTGGAGCGGAGCGAACGGGTGGTCATGAAGGGGCGTATGCAAGGCGAGATCTTCGAATGCAGTGAGATTGTCCTCAAATGCCCCTCCAAGTATACAGAAGACCCAGGTGTGCAGATGCGCCGCTATGAAGGTGCGGGCAGTGACACTGCTGCTGCGCTGCTGGGATCTTGAGTTTCCAAAGACGAATGGTACATGCAGTACGAAGGCGAACACCTGTGGATCGGCCATTTAGGCCACTTCTGTACGATCTTGTCGCTGGTAGCCTCGCTGGTGGCTGTATATGCCTATGCCCGATCGACCGCCCTTGGTGACCAACCCTCCGTGGCTGCTTGGCGTCGGTTGGGACGCGTCGCCTTTCTCATCGATGCGGTCTGCGTACTAGCGGTCTTTGTGATCCTCTATGCCATCATCTACAACCACTGGTTTGAATACAGATATGCGCATCAGCATTCCAAGCGAAGCCTAGATGTGCAGTACCTGTTGAGCTGCTTCTGGGAAGGGCAGGAGGGTAGCTTCATGCTCTGGTCGTTCTGGAATGCTGTGCTCGGGTTGATCGTCATCCGGACGGCGCGGCAATGGGAGGCGCCTGTGATGGCAGTGATGTCTGTTGCGCAGGTATTTCTGGCTTCCTTCCTGATCGGGATTTATTTTTTCGACCTACGGGTGGGAAGTAGTCCTTTTGTGCTCATGCGAGAAGAATTTCCGCAGGCCCCCATCTTCCGCGACCCGCAGTACCTCTACAAATACTTAGTAGATGGCAATGGCCTGAACATCCTGCTACAGAATTACTGGATGGTGATTCATCCGCCGGTGCTCTTTCTGGGCTTCAGCTCTACCATTGTTCCTTATGCCTATGCCATAGCGGGGTTGTGGCGGCGGGAGCACCGTTCGTGGACGGATCAGGCACTTCCCTGGTCGCTCTTCAGCGCCGGCATACTTGGCCTCGGCATCATGATGGGGGCTGCCTGGGCCTATGAGTCGTTGACCTTTGGAGGCTATTGGGCATGGGACCCGGTAGAGAATGCTTCTATGGTCCCCTGGCTGCTGCTGGTGGCGGGTATCCACACCATGCTTATTTTTCGCAGTACCGGTCATTCGTTGCCGGCCACCCATTTGTTCATCGCGGGCGCCCACATCCTGGTGTTGTATTCTACTTTTCTGACCCGCACTGGAGTGCTCGGAGATACATCTGTCCATGCCTTCACCGGAGAGGGGAGCACCCTATATGGCCATCTGCTCCTCATGATTGCTGTTTTCACAGCATGGCCTCTTGCCTGGTACCTGCGTCGTAGGCGAGAGGTACCTGTCGTGCGGGAAGAAGAGCAGATGTCGTCTCGCGAATTCTGGATGTTTATTGGTTCGTTGCTCAATTTTGTCTCTGCCGTCTACATTATCATCCTCACCTCGCTGCCATTTTTCAACCGTCTCTTCGGCAGTCGTTGGGCCATTGGGGAAGATGTCTCCTTCGTCTACAACCGCGTGATGTTGCTAGTAGCCTTTGTGATTGCCGTGCTCACTGCTACCACGCAATTTCTCCGCTATCGGCAGACACCCCGCGGGCATGTAAGGCCGCGTCTGTGGGTTGCCGTCCTCGCCGCCCTCGCTGGCGGCCTGCTGGTAAGCCTTTCCGGCATTCTGGACTACAATGTCTATGGCGCCGGATTTCAGGCAGGCATCCACATTACTCTGTGGGCATCGCTGTACACCGTCTTCGGTAATGCCCAATATCTTTTTGCCGTGTTGAAAGGGAAGATGAAGGCTGCCGGCGCCTCCCTGGCCCATGCCGGCTTCGGCCTGATGCTCGTGGGCATCCTGATTTCATCTGCCGGGAAGGAGCTTGTCTCCCGGAACCGCACCGGTATCGCTGTCCCCGGCCTGAAAGATGCGCGGGGCAAGGACGAGAATCCGCTGGAGAATGTCACGCTGATCCATCGGGCGCCCATGCCCATGGGCAGGTATGAGGCAACTTATACGGGAGACTCTACAGATCCCAAGGGCGACCGTGTCTATTTCAACATACAATTCCGGGAAATCGACAGCCTCACAGGCGTGACGGTCGACAGCTTTGTCGTCACCCCCAATGCCTTCCTGGTTAAAGGAGAGGAGGGCACGCAGCTGTCTTCTAACCCCGGCTCCAAACATTACCCAGGCAAAGACGTCTTCGTATACATTACTTCCTGGCTCAACCCCGATAATATCCAAGACACAAGCTCCTTCCGCATGCAGCCTGCCTTGGAAGGGGATACCGCCTTTTACTCAGGAGGCTATGTGACGCTCGACCGCCTTATCGCGGCCAACCGGCACAACAACAAGGACCTGCCGGTCGTCGACAGTGCCTGGCTGGCACAACTCACGGTGCATGCCTCCGATGGCAGAACCTTCTCGGCAGAGCCTGCCTTCTTGGTCAAAGATGGCTTGCCGGCTGTCAAGACCGACACCGTCTGGCAGCAGAACCTCTTGCTGACCCTGGGCCGCTCCGCGAATGGCCAGATAGAAATGGGGCTCCGTGAAACGGCCGCTGCCACCCGCTATATCACCCTCAAGGCGTACATCTTCCCATATATAAACCTGCTTTGGCTGGGGACCGTGCTTATGGTTGTGGGTTTTCTCGTGAGTGCCTGGCATCGCGTCCGGGGGCATGTGCGTGCCGTCAAAGGCGTTTCGGGCAGATGACGCAGCATTTTGTAATTTTAACGCCGTCTTGTATAGGAAGATGAGAAGGCATCCCTTATTTTGTCAGGGTTACTATCCATCTTGGCCATCTCTATCCATGCCTGTTGACAGACTATACCGCTCGATCGCCTTCACCGCCGCCATCCTTGGAGCGACGGCTGGAAGCGCACAGTGGACGCCTGGTAAAAACGATACCTTGTTTGTCCCTGTGATCGTTGTGGCCGGGGATACGATGACCTTCCGCGAACTGGAGATGGTGCTGGTGTATGGGCCCATGACAGAGGCGCAGCGTGAGGCCTACCGCCGCTGGACTAGGCTGCGCAATGCCGTATACGTCACCTATCCCTATGCACGCAAGGCCGGGGCTGTTTTCAATGAGATCAATCGCCATCTTACCCACATCCCGGAGCGCAGAAAGCGGGAAGTCTATATCAAAAGCAAAGAGTCGGCCCTTCGGAAGGAATTCACCACGCCCCTCACCAACCTCTCCGTCTATCAGGGCAAAGTGCTCATGAAGATCATTAACCGCGAGACGAGCAATACATGCTACGACATCATACGGGAATATAAGGGCAGCTTTTCTGCCCGCTTCTGGCAGACAGTGGCATGGATCTTCGGCAGCAGCCTTAAACAGGACTATAACCCCCTGGGCGAGGACGCAGAATTGGAGAACATCGTATTGGAAGTCGCCCGTATGTACGGAGATATCTAATCTTCAGCGATAGCGGCCAGCAGTGTATCTTAGCGTTATGAAGCTCGACATCCTCGCCATCGGGGTACATCCGGATGACGTAGAGCTCGGTTGTTCTGGAACACTCCTAAATGAGCGCCGCATCGGCAAGACAACCGGCGTCGTAGACCTCACCCAAGGCGAGCTGGGCACCCGCGGTACCATCGAAACCCGCTATGCCGAAGCCGCCGCCGCAGCGCAGATCCTTGGGCTATCCGTCCGGGAGAATCTATGCATGCGCGATGGCTTTTTTACAAACGACGAAGACCATCAAAAAAAGCTTATCCGCATCATCCGCAAGTACCGGCCAGAGATCGTCATCGGAAACATTCTGGGCGACCGACATCCCGACCATGGCCGCGCCGGACAGATGACCGCCGACGCCTGCTTTCTCGCGGGCCTTACCAAAATCCACACACAAGCTGACGATGGCAGCGAGCAGGAACGCTGGAGGCCTAAACTGGTCCTGCACTACCTGCAGGATTGGTACCATGAGCCCGACCTGCTGATCGACATCAGCGACGTCTTCGAACAGCGTATGGAATCGATCCGGGCCTATCGCACCCAGTTCCATACCCCGGACACTGCCAGCGGCGCAGATGGTCCACAGACCTATATCTCCACGCCAGACTTTCTCGACAGTGTCGTCGCCCGGGCCCGTATGTTCGGGAATCACATCGGCGTCCGGTACGCAGAAGGCTTCATCACCCGGAAAAAGATTGGCATCCGACAGCTCGATGCCCTGGTGCTCGTCGAAACCTGAGCTGCTAACCCCAATAAAACTGCACATATGTACAGGAGGCAGTGGCCCGGCTGGATATATCTGGTGATGGGTTTGATATCATGCCAGGGACCTGTGGCAGACGTCGTATATCATAGTGGCTATATCTGGACCGGCGATAGCAGCCTGCCAGCTGCCTCTGTCGTCGCCATCCAAGGAGACAAGATCGTCTATGTCGGCAACGACCCATCCGCTGCCCGGGGGCTACAGACCCTCATGGTCGACTTACAAGGTATGATGGTCATTCCCGGCTTCATCGACAACCACACCCATTTTCTGCTCGGTGGCTATAGCCTTCAGAGCGTGCAGCTGAAATCCGTTCGTTCAAGGCAGGCCTTTATCCAAACCGTTGCTGATTTCTGCCGAAACAGAAAAATGCCTGGCTGGATAAGGGGAGGCGACTGGGACCATGAGTCAATGGGGGGAGCGCTTCCCGCCCGTGACTGGATTGATTCAGTCACAGGAGACATGCCCGTCCTGCTTACCCGCTATGATGGCCACATGGCCCTGGCCAACAGCCGTGCCCTGGCTTTGGCTGGCATCGACGCGCAGACCCCTAATCCATCGGGAGGGATTTTTGTCAAAGACGCTCAAGGCAGACTGACAGGCATCGTCAAAGACGAAGCCATGGCCGTCGTCGAAAAGGCCATCCCACCCTACTCCCAGCAAGCGCTAGACAGCTTTCTCGAAAACGCCATGAGCCATGCACTCGAGCATGGTGTCACCGAAGTCGACGACATGAGCTATTTCGGCGGATGGAGGGAATGGGAGACCTATCGAAAGGCCGACCGTGACGGCAGACTCCGGCTGCGGGTATACTCCTTCATGCCGTTGCGGGAGTGGCCAAGGCTCGACAGCCTGGTAGAGAAAGAAGGTCGCGGCACGGGACTGCACCGCTGGGGTGGGCTCAAAGGATTCGTTGATGGTTCCCTGGGATCTACCACCGCCTGGTTTCATGCGCCCTATCTGGATGATACCGTTACCAGAGGCCTTCAGGTGACAGATACCAACGACCTGCGGCAATGGGTCTTGGGAGCCGACAAGGCCGGCCTGCACGTGGCTGTCCATGCTATTGGAGACCATGCCAACGACTTTATCCTCGATGTGTATGAAGAGGCGGACCGTCGCAACGGACACCGCGACAGACGCTTCCGGGTGGAACATGCCCAACATCTGTCCGCCTATGCTATCAAACGCTTTGCCGCCCTTGGCGTCATCCCCTCGATGCAGCCCTTCCACCTCGTAGATGATGGCATTTGGGCGGGGAAAAGGATTGACACCCCTCGCCTACGAGGCACTTACGCCTTTCGCAGCCTCTTGGTCAGCGGCGCCATGGTCAGCTTCGGCTCCGACTGGACCGTAGCACCCCTCGATCCCATCGCCGGCATCGATGCAGCCGTCAACCGCCGCACAGCGGATGGCAATAACCCTTCCGGATGGTTTCCGAAAGAACGGCTGACCGTAGCAGAGGCCCTGGCATGCTACACCTCCCACAACGCCTTCGCAGGCTTCCGGGACCAGGCACGCGGTCGCATCCGCATCGGCATGCAGGCAGACCTGACCGTGCTCGATAAGAATATCCTTGAGATGCCGACAGATAGTATTCGTACGGCTAGGGTGATGCGCACCCTGGTGGCAGGAAAGGAACAATTTGTTCGATGAAGGTCCCCATAATACTATGTGGTTCCTGCAATTGACCGTTGATCGGTAATTTTGCTTTCTTGATCATCCATACACTCCATCTCCATGTCGAAGGTTAGGGTCGGACTTGTCCAGATGAGTTGTACCTCAGATGTTGCCTCCAACATACAGAAAGCGTTGCAAGGCACCCGCCGCGCTGCTGCCGGTGGCGCCCAGATCGTCTGCTTGCAGGAACTCTTCCACTCCCCCTATTTCTGTGATGTGGAAGACTTTGCAAACTTCTCCTTGGCAGAGCCTGTACCGGGCCCCACCACTGAGCGGCTGGGATCCCTGGCGGCGGAGCTTGGCGTTGTCCTGGTGGCATCTCTTTTTGAGAAAAGAGCCCCAGGCCTTTACCATAATACAACGGCTGTCATAGATGCCGATGGCAGCTATCTCGGGAAATACAGGAAGATGCATATTCCCGATGATCCGGCCTACTACGAGAAATTCTATTTCACCCCTGGCGACCTCGGCTATCGGGTCTTTCATACCCGCTATGCCTCCATCGGCGTGCTCATCTGCTGGGATCAGTGGTACCCGGAGGCTGCCCGCATCACATCCCTCATGGGCGCGGAGATCCTCTTTTATCCGACTGCGATCGGATGGTCCACCCAGCAGGATGATGACACCAACCGCGAGCAGTTTGATGCCTGGCAGACCATCCAGCGCAGCCATGCCGTCGCCAATGGAGTGCATGTGGTCAGTGTCAACCGCGTGGGACTGGAGCAGGAAGGTGCTATGCGCTTTTGGGGTGGCTCCTTCGTCGCAAATCCTTTTGGCTCTCTGCTGGCAACTGCTTCGCACGACCAGGAACAGGAGATCGTCTGTACGATCGACCTGGCAGAAAGTGACCGCTATCGTACCCATTGGCCGTTCCTCCGCGACCGACGGATAGACTCTTATGATCCCATGCTAAAAAGATTTATCGACGAATGATGGGCTCTCCTTCCATGCCGATCTGGTGGCGGGAGACTTGTCATGTGGCAAACACATTGATCCAATTTTCGTATGACAACCACGACACCACGTTCGCTGGGATATCGCTTTCCTGCAGAGTTCGAACCGCATGAGGCCACCTGGCTGAGCTGGCCGCACAAGGAAGCTTCCTGGCCTGGGAAGTTGGGGTCGATCTTTTCTTCCTATGCAGCGTTCGTGCATACGCTGGCCCGATACGAAGAAGTGCGTATCAATGTCTCCGGCGCGCACATGCAGCAGGAAGCAGCGCACATCCTTTCAGCGGCTGGAACTGATATGGGCCGTGTCCGTTTCTTTCATCATCCCACCAATGATGCCTGGTGCCGCGACCATGGTCCGGCATTTCTCGTAAACCCCTCGTCCGCACAACCAAAGATCATCGTCGACTGGGGATACAATGCTTGGGGCGACAAATATCCTCCCTACGATCTGGACGACGTCATTCCCACGCACATCGCCCAAAGCCTCCAACTTCCGGTCTTCCACCCAGGTATTGTCATGGAGGGCGGATCCATCGACGTCAACGGCGCCGGCACACTGATCACGTCTACGGCCTGCCTCTTGAATCCGAACAGGAATCCGCATCTGTCAAAGGCTGAGATAGAATCGTTTCTCTTAGACTACTACGGGCAAGAACAGGTGCTATGGGTGGATGAAGGCATCATAGGCGATGATACAGATGGTCATATCGATGATACGGTTCGCTTTGTCTCCATGGACCGTGTCATCGCAGCGGTCGAGGAAAATCCCAGGGAGGAGAACTATGCCCTCTTGCAAAGAAACCTGGAGCAGCTGAGGGGAATGCGGCTTGCCAATGGGCGGCCGCTGGAGATTATCGCCTTGCCCATGCCCGACCCAGTAGAATGGGAAGGACAACGACTGCCAGCCTCCTATGCAAATTTTTACGTTGCCAATGGCTGCGTCGTCGTGCCCACCTTCCGATGTGTAGAAAAGGACAGGCGTGCCTTGGGCATTCTTTGCGAATGCTTCCCCAGCCGGGAGGTGGTGGGTATAGATTCTACGGATATCATCTGGGGGCTGGGCAGCTTCCATTGCCTCAGCCAACAGGAGCCAGCGGTATCAATCGATGCATGAGGCTATCATCGGCTTCACTCCTGCCGATCTTTTCTGATCAATCTTTTGAGCAATCCATTCCTTTTTTTCTTGTCGGTGCTATCGCGGTCCGGTTCCTTGCGGAGTGGCTCTTCGTTCCTTCCCTCGCCCTGAGTTTTGCGGCCTTCCTCCAATACTTTTTTCTCTTCGGCGTTCATCTCGGGCTTGGTTGATTCACCAATGATCTTTTCCCTTCCATCGCTGACGGGGACGTCAATAAAGTCGGAGGAGGAGCCGCTGCCGACGTCGGTTCCTTCTGCAGGGGGAGGATCTTCCGTCGTCAGCTGTTGATAGTCGTACACGGCAATATTATCGAGTGTCTCTGGTATGACGAAGTGGATGGCAGTGTCATAATTAAGGGCTCTGTCTGCCTGTACCTGCTGATAGTAGTAGGCCCAGGCAGGCATCGCCATCTGCGCCCCGCCCGTCGTATACAGTAGCCGCAGGAAGGGCGCATCACAGCCCACCCAGACGCCGGTCAGCAGTTGTGGGGTGAATCCAATGAACCAGCCGTCGGCATTGTCGTTGGTAGTGCCAGTCTTCCCTCCCACGTCTCCCTTGATGCCAAAAACGCTTCGCAGGGCCCGGCCTGTACCGAAGTTGACGACACCCTCCATCATCCTCGTCATGATATAGGCGTCTCCTTCGCTGACAATCTCTTTACGCACACTCTGGAAAGAGGCCAGCACATTACCGTTCCGGTCCTCGATGCGGTTGATGAAGCGGGGCTTGACATTGAAGCCGCGGCCGGGAAACATAGAATATGCTTGCACCATCTCCGTCAGAGAGATTTCCGCAGAGCCCAGCGCGATGGAAGGGTAGGGGGGGATATAACTGGTAATGCCGGACTGCTTGGCGATTTCGATGGTCCTTTCAATGCCTACCTGGTTTATGAGGTAGACAGCGGCCGGGTTCTTAGAGTAGGCCAGGCAGATGGCCATCGGTCCGCATGTGCCCGTGATTATCTTGTCCCCCATGGGTATCGGTCCGTCTGGCAAGACCGTCTCCGGGCGGTAGCCGTTCATCACCGCAGCTGTATACAGTAATGGCTTGAAGGCAGAGCCCACTTGTCGCTTGGTATTCACATTGACATGGTCGAACTTAAAATGCCGGAAGCTGCTGCCACCCACCCATGCCTTCACTTCACCTGTCACCGGGTCGACCGACAACATCCCGATCTGCATCGTCTGCAGGTGATATTTGATAGAATCTAACGGACACATCAAAGTATCTTTCTCTCTTTTGTTATTCCAGGCGAAGACTTTCATAGCGACGGGCATTCGCATCTCTTCCATGATCTCTTCTTCCGTGAGCTCTTCTTCCTTACCGTTGCGCCAGCGTTCTGACTGGCGGATGGCCTGCTCTAGGACCTTCTTGCCATCTCTACTTTTCCAGATAGATCCGTCTTTTATGTTCTTCTGGTTGCTAAATACTTTCTGCAGGTTTTGCATGTGGCGGAAGACCGCGATCTCCGCATATTCCTGCATCCTTGGGTCGATGGTGGTGAATATTTTCAGCCCGTCTTTATAGATGTCGTAGGGAATGTCCGTCTTTGGGTTTTTGTTCTGCCGGCACCATTTTTTCATCTCTTCTCGCAGGATTTCCCTGAAATAGGGTGCTATCCCTGCGTTCTCGTCGAGTTTTCTGTATTTGAGGCGGATGGGCTCTATCTTGAGACTGGCAGCCTTATTGGCATCGATGTATTGGTTCCTGACCAGCTGGTCGATGACGGTATTGCGCCTGTCCAGTGCCATCTTGGGGTTTCGCCGAGGATTGTAGCGGGTACTTCCCTTCAGCAGTCCCACCAGTACGGCAGCCTCCTCGATCGCCAGCCGGTCTGGCTCTTTCTGGAAGTAGGTACGGGCAGCGTTTCGGATACCATAGATCTCGTCTCCATACGTCACTGTGTTGAGATACATGGTGAGTATCTCTTCTTTGGTGAAATTTCTTTCCAGCTTGATGGCTACGACCCATTCCTTGAACTTTTGAATCACACGCATCACCATGTTCCGACTCCCTTCTCCAAACAACAGCGCTTTGGCAAGCTGCTGGGTGAGGGTGCTGGCACCACCTTCCTGCCCCAGGAAGATGACGGCCCGTAGGAGGCTCTTCGGGTCAATGCCGGAATGCTGATAGAAACGCTCGTCTTCGGTAGCAACCAATGCGTTGATGACATTCTTGGAGATGTCTTGGTAGCCAACGTTGATGCGGTCTTTCAAATAGAATTTACCCATCAGGGATCCGTCTGTCCCATAGATTTCGGAAGAGGACAGCATGGAAGGGTTCTCGAGTTCTTGCAGTGAGGGCAATTTTCCAAAAAGCCCGAGGTTGATGGCGAGGATGAACAAGAAAAAGGCGATCCAGCTATACAGGGTCACTTTCCACAGAAATCTGACGGATGGGGACAGGCTATCCGATTTCTTTTTCATGCCTTGTGATGTTCATCCAGATAAACTATATCAAAATCAATGCCGGCATTCCGGAGATTTAGAACTCCCCCGGCAGGTGCTGACGGAGGAAGCTCAGGTATGCCTGGATGTCTTGTTTCTGCAACAGCAGTTCCATATTTGGCAGGGATACCGGCAGGAATTGGTAGGTACCCGTTGGCATCCATGGGAAGAGCTCTTTTGAGGCCGCATCCCGGACAGTCTTGCCATAACTCCAGGCGGCGGACAGCCCATCGAACGGTGCGACCTTAATGATTTTGACATCTTCTGTCAGTGAGAGGGATTCCGCTGTGAGCCCGGCGTCTGGAAGCGTCGACTGATGGTATTTGTTCAGTGTTATCCTAGCTTCCGTACGATAGACGACGTCTACTTTTTGGAAGACCATGATCACGGCATGAGGTTCTGCTGGCTGGTGGAGATAGCTTGTCCGCGGCCCCTGTGTCTCGGGTGACGGCGGAGGCGTGGGTGCCGGTGGGCTGGGGAGTGAGGGGTCGATGGGTTTGGGTGCGGGGACTGGTGGTTTGTTCGACTGGGTCGTATCCATGACAGGGGCCTTCTGGGGCTGGACGGCCACTGGCTTGGCCGGGAGGACAAGGCTGTCTTCGGGATAACGACGCACGTCGAGTTTTGTCAGGTATTCTTCGATCTCGGCCCTTTTCTTGAGTACTTCTGCCAGCTCGCTGGCCCGTCGGGCGATGGGTGTCGATGGATCCTTCTCCCGGATGCTCGCTAGCGCCAGCTCAGCGAGGCTATCCTTCCGCTCAGATATGAGGTATAGTGCTTCTATATATTGCAATTCCGAGGTCCAATATTTCTTACCATATCCACTATCAGCCTGCTGCTTTTTTTTCATCGCCTCCTCAAACTGGCCTTGTATCATGAGTGCGGCAATTTCTTCATAACGGGTCTCTGCCTCTTTGCGTGCTTCCTCTTGCTTTTGCTGTAGCAGTTGCGGGTTTTCCAGTTGCGCCAGCAGCCTGCCTTTCGGGAAGCGGCTAGCCATCTGCCGCCGGTAGAATTCGTAGCCTGTAAGGTCTCCCGACTGCCTGAGGCAGGAGCACAGGTGGTAGAGGGCTTCTTCCATCAGCATCGTCTGTGGATACTGGTTGAGGAGTGCTGTCAGCTGCATGGTTGCTTCCTGGCACATATCGAGTTCTTCTCGGAAGGTGATGCCCAGGTTGAGTAGGGCCATCTGTATGGTGGCATGTGCTTGCTGGCGAAGGGAGTCTGTCAGGGGCAGGCCAGCTATGAGTCCATCATAGCTATAGTCCAGCGGTGCTATGTCTGGCATATAGGCGGCCGGCAGGCCAGGGCTTGCGGCCTTATCAGGGTCTCCAGGGTCAGCCTTCAACATCGCGTTGAGTTGAGCTTCGATCGCGGCATTGCGTCGCCAGTTGTCGAGATTGGGCCGCTTCCCCCATTTTGCCTGGAACTGACGGTAGCCTTGTACTTTCAGCGTGCCGTTGTAAAAATACCAGTCGCCTTTGCCCTCATTGGCGGCAAACAGGTTGATGGGGGCTTCCTCTCTCAGAGGGTTGGCAGAGGAAGGAGTGGGTGTGCCTGCCTCTTCTTCCTGTAGGCCTTGTGCTTTCCGGAGGGTGCGGGAGAGTTTCTGCACATATATTTTTCGTTCTGCTTCCGGGAGGGCGGCGATGCGCAGGAGGCTGTCTTGTGTACGTATGGTCCCCATCTGGGTGGCCAGTTTGCGTACTACGGCGGACCGAAGGGCCACGCGAAGGGTGTCTGTCTCATCCAACAGGTTGGTCTGGATGCTGTCGTAACTATTCGCCGCAAGCAGGTAGTTTCGCTGGGCGAAGGATAGGTCTCCAAGCGATAAGAAGGATCTTGCCCGTAAAGCAGCATCTGCAGCCCCGTTGGCGATGCTTTCTTGCAGCTGGCGGACAGCCGCCAGCGTGTCTTTTCTCTGCAACTCCAGTCGGTAGGCTGCATAATGAATGATCTGCCGATAGTCTTCATACCGCGTACGGCCTGCCATGCGCTGCAGTTTCTCCAAGCTCTTCCGAATCCGGGCACTATCGGCAGCTGTCTGCTGCAGGCCGATCTGCTGGATGCGTGCGTAGGCTTCCATGACAGGGTCGGTCGTATGGCTGATGGCAGCACCGTATAGGCGGTCGGCTGCTTCTGTAAGCCATGCTCGCTCGTAGAGCTGCGCGGTGAGATATTCCCTCCTGGCTTTCTCTGCACCTGAAAGGACGGGAAGCGATTTTTCAAGATAGATGGCCGCACTGTCCCACTGCTCCGAACGGTAGAACCACCTCGCCTGCGACTCAGCAAGGCCGTTCGCCAGACGGGATGGGAGGGTAGGGTCTCGGCGTAGGGTCTCTATCAGGCCACTAGCTTCATTCAGCTGCCCTTGTTCGATCAGCGACCGCAACAGCCAGAGTACCGCATCGTTGCGTGCCGGTTGGTGAGTGATGGCAGACGATAACGCAGATTTTCGCTCGGGGGTGGAGATGGTATACACATTGCCCGCTTCATTGATGCTACTGCCGATCGACTTTTCATATCCAAGCTCCTCGCGGGTGCGCGGTTGAAATGAGTAGTTGATGTATTGAAAGGTGATGGCAGCAGAATCAAACTCCTTCTTGTGATAGTATGCAATGCCCATAAGGAGGTAGAGGTCATCTACCCAGTCGTTACGCAAGTCATGCAGCAGAATCCCGTTATTGCACTTCAGGATCACGGAGTCCAGCTCCTCTTTCTGGGCTGATGTTTGCTCCAGGGTGTAGTTATCTATGGGAAGTAACTTTGTATAGTCCTCTTTTTGGGCGCTTTTGGCTCCCAGGATGACCTCTGACAATTTATTGGCGGCGTTGAAGTAGAAGTTGTAGTGAGTGACGATGTTCTGCTGGATCCTGCGAAAGGGGTTTATTCTTCCGGAGCCCGTACGTTCCGATGCCAGCGTTCGGTTCTCATATTTTTCCGGCTTCGGCAGGTCAATGGATGCACCCTGCTGCGCCTGCATCTCCAGCAGGGGTGATGCCAGGAAGGATGTCCATACTGTCAGCCGGAAAAAGGTTTTTGCAAAGAGGTCCAATGATACTCCAATTGTAAAGTTTCCAAGAGAATGACAGGAAGATAAAATTAAGCCAATTTCATGGAAGTGCCTGCGGGTCAAGAAGGTTGTTCGCAATGGTTCTTCGTCTCCGGTTCTCTTTCCCATTTTGGTTTTAATAGAAATATTTTTTCTTACATTTGATATACTCGATTAATTATTAGACGACAGCGATCCAGGCCTATGGACAAACCGAGTACCCTGCAGCGACTGCGGAACCGCTACAGGCTCGTTGTGATGAACGACGATACCTATGAGGAGGTGGCCACCTTACGGCTCACTAGTCTGACGGTATACATCATGCTCTGCACCACGTTTGTTGTTTTGGTTGGCTTCACCGTTGCCCTGATCGTATTTACGCCGTTGAAATACTACATTCCGGGATACGGAAGCAGGACGGATCAAAAGAAGTTTATGTCCCTCAAAATCCGAGCGGACTCTATCGAAGCAGACCTTAACGACAATCAGGCCTACATAGAGAGCATCCGAATAGCCCTCTCTGATGGTAAAATGCCAACCTTGAAAGATACCGTGATATTGGAATTGCCAGACCCGGAGCGATTGGAAGACTAAATCACTAACGAACGTAACTCGCATGAACATGTTCAAACAGAAGCCCCGAATAGAGACCCCATTAGGTCAGCCGGTGGGCAACACCCTGATCGGAAATGGTACCAGCATCAATGGGGATATCATCGCTGCCGGAGACCTCCGCATCGACGGCACCCTCATCGGACAGATCAATGGCGTCGCCAAAGTGGTAATTGGCGCTACAGGCGTCGTGGTTGGAGATATTAGCTGTGTACATGCAGATATTCAGGGAAAGGTCACCGGCAATCTGAACATATCCGACTTGTTGAACCTCCGTGGCGAGGCCGTCATCGAAGGAGATATTCGCGCTGGAAAGCTATACATAGAGACAAACGTCTCTTTCAATGGACATTGTCATATGGGTAAGGATGAGAAGGTTGTGGAAATGACGAAAGATGAAAAACGCAGGGCCATCGATTCACGCTGACACCGACCCAAGCCATCAGCCCCCTAAACCTAGTGGTTCATTATTGCTACGCTACTCGGGACTGGCAGCCCGTTACCTCACGCTTCTTGGTGCTATGGTTTGGCTGGGCCTGAAGGCAGACCGTTGGATGTCGTGGCAATTCCCCCTTTGTGTCTGGCTATTCCCGCTGCTGGCCCTCGCTGCCCTCATGGTGAAAGTCGTCCTGGATACTTCCAAGCCCCGCTCCTGATGCAAAAAAAACTGTTAGCCCCTATCTGGTGTGTTTTTCTGTTGGTGATGGTCCTTGCCGCAAGTCTTGAGGGTCCTATGCGCGATGCGGGGATCGATGTGGCAGTCGTTTGTACGGGGAATCTGCTTTTATTCCTGCTCTGCCTGCTCAGCTATTATCTGCACCGTCGGGGGATGCATGCCAGTGGCGGTGTCCAGTTTCTGGGATCTGTGTACGGAGCTTTCATCCTACGCATGGCTGTCTGTGCTTCCGCCGTTCTGGCCTATGCCTTGTGGAAGCAGCCCTATCTGAGCTGGCCCGCAGTCTTTGTCTGTATGTTCTTGTATCTCGTTTATACTTTTTTAGAGACACGTGCCCTTCTGCATATCCAAGGAGGTCGGCATGGCAAGGACTGAATCACCCCTAAATGCCCTGGAAATCTATCTTCCAGAAGGATCCTTTCCGCTGGTAGAGCCATTGCTGGTCACCCATCGTGTGCACTTGACTATTACCCGCAGTCGTGTCTCCATCTTGGGCGATTATCGGCATGCCCTGGGAGTACGGAATCACCGCATCTCCGTCAATGGCAACCTCAACCGTTTTGCGTTTCTTATCACCTTACTACATGAATGCGCGCATTTGCTGACCTTCATCCAGCACGGATCTCAGGTCGCCTCCCACGGCAAGGAATGGAAGAGCCACTATGCTGCGATCCTTCATGTCTTCATGCTACAAGGTATCTTCCCGGAAAACATCCGAAGGGCCCTGGAGGATAGTCTGAAAAATCCTGCTGCCAGCAGCTGTGCAGACGCCGAGTTGATGCGGGTACTCCGGCAGTATGATGCGGTACGGGATGGGTACTGCCTGGTGGATGAAATCCCTGCAGGCGGACAGTTTAGGATCAATGGGGGCAGGGTCTTTAAAAAAGGGAATCGCCAGCGAAAGCGCTATCTCTGCGAGGAGTTGGCGACCGGCAGGGTCTATGCCTTCAGCCCCATCTATGAGGTCTTCCGGCTTCCCTGAAGACAGCGATGTGCCGGTATATCGATGGTTCAGAGATCCAGAATCATCCAGACTTCACATCCGAAATGGCCGGTATTCCCCATAGGACCTTCCAGGTGTCGGAATCCAAATCGTTGGTATACGGCGATGGCCCGCTTGAGCGCTGGCATGGTCTCGATGTATACCTGTCGGTAGCCATGTTGTCTGGCCTGTTGCAGACATGCCTGGATCATCGTCCATCCAAGCCCTTTGCTACGGGCAGAAGGGATGAGGTACATCTTCACCAGCTCACAGATGTCTGGCGGTAGGCCGGGACTGGGGAAGATGCCAGCCCCACCGAGTAGTTGGACATTATCCCAGGCCGTCATATAGTAGGAGCGGGGCGTAAGGAATAGTCGGTACAGATCGTCTGTCGTGGGATCTGTATAGACGGTGCCCGCCTTGGCCAGTCCAAACTCGGCCAACGAAGTCCGGATGATCTTTGCCATGGCGGCATTATCGGCAGGTCGGAGCGGTTGAAATCGAATCCGGTGCGATAAGATACCCGGGTCCTCCTGTCGCGGTGTCATGGGCATACAGTAGTCGGTGGTCAAGGGTCTATCGGGTATCGAATACCGGCGATCTTTCGGATCTCATCCAGCACTTCGAGCAGGTCCAGGCTGTCTTGATGCGTCATTACTGGGCTTTCGGTGAGGCCCAGGCGAAGGCATTCTTGAAAATGTCGTATTTCATGCTGATAGCCCCATCCAGGCTCCCTGGCAACTTCCAGCACCTGCTTCGTATCGGGTCTTCCCGGATACCATTCCACTTGGGCGGAGGGCTCGTAAAAGCGGGTGGTGAGGTGGATGCGACCCTGCTCTCCGGCAATGTCGGCTTCCGTCGCAAGGTTAGACAAGAACGAAGAAAAAAGCTGGGCAGTCGCGCCGCTGGCATAGTGGAAGGTCACTGCACACTCTAGGTCGATCCCGGTTGGGGAGGGCGTCATGCTGGCCTCGATCTTGTCCGGCTTCCCTAAGACTGACATAGCAAAGAATACGTTGTAAATGCCTATATCGAGCATCGTACCGCCTCCCAACGCTGGGTCTAGCAAGCGGGCCGGTACGGGTGTCGAGGGAATAAAGCCAAAGTCGGCCCGCAGATGCCGGATGCGGCCCAGCTGGCCAGACTTCACAAGATTCATGACCAACTGATAATGAGGAAGAAACTTCGACCACAAGGCTTCCATCAACAAAACCCCCCTCGCACGGGCGGTTGCAGTCATCTCTGCTGCCTGACCACGGTGGATGGCAAAGGCCTTCTCGCACAAGACGGGCTTATTGTGTGACAGGCATAGCAGGGTATGCTCTGGATGCATGGCGTGCGGGGAGGCGATGTAGATGGCATCCACGTTGGGATGGGCTGCCAGTTCCTCATACTTACCAAGCGCCAGCGGTGCTCCATGCTTGGCGGCAAATATCCGGGCCTTCTCGATGTCGCGGGAGGCGACCGCTAGCAGCTGACCGTCCGATAGCCTCGAGAGGTCCTCTGCAAACTTCTCTGCGATCCGACCACACGCTAGGATGCCCCAGCGGGTCGGCTTCTGCGAATGTTTCATGCGATGTTCCTTTCTGCTGGGAAGATATTCCATTCGGATCAGAAATTGAGATTGATAAATTCATAACAATTACTTGATGTAATATTATATGATCCCTTGAAAATGAACTTTTTAAGTATTTATTAAGAGCTCGTGGATAACCTTCCAAAAAACTTGATTGGCAGCCCTTAATTTAGTGTGTAATCATTGCTATTTTTTACCCATAAAGATTGAATTGTGAGATTGAAAAGTTTGGATATCAAGGGATTCAAATCATTTGCAGATAAAACGGTCATCCATTTTGACGAGGGGATAACCGGCATCATTGGTCCGAATGGATGTGGCAAGAGCAACATTGTCGACTCGATTCGTTGGGTGATTGGAGAGCATAAGATCAGCAACCTTCGGAGTGAAAATCTGGAAAGCCTGGTGTTTAACGGCTCTAAATCCCGTTCAGCCAGTGGCCTGGCGGAAGTCAGTCTGACGTTTGAAAACACGCGAAATCTGCTGCCCACCGAATTTAACACAGTCACGGTCACCCGGAAATTCTACAAGAACGGGGAGAGTGAATATCGCTTGAACGACGTGCAGTGTCGCCTCAAGGATATCCATAACCTCTTTCTTGATACTGGGGTCACATCGGACAGCTATGCCATCATTGAGCTGGGGATGGTAGATGACATCATCCGCGACAAGGACAATTCTCGACGGCGTATGCTGGAACAAGCTGCTGGCATCTCCATCTACAAGACGCGTAAAAAAGAAGCCCGGCTCAAATTGGACGCGACTGAGCAGGATCTGGCACGGATAGAAGACCTGGTGTTCGAGATCCACAACCAGTTGAAGATACTTGAAGGGCAGGCCCGTAAGGCAGAGCGCTATATCGAAATCCGAAAAGAATACCGCGCCGCCTCTGTAGAGTATGCCAAAGCGGCGTTAGAAGGCTTCAATAGTTCCTATGAAGGACTAATCGCAGAACAGGGGACCTCCACCGACCGGAAGCATCAGCTTGAAGCGGACATCGCCCTGCAGGATGCGGCACTCGAACAGGAACGCCTGGATTTCATCGAACGGGAGCGTCAACTGCAAGCACTACAGGGGTCTTTCAATGAGTTGCTCAACAATATCCGGACAAGGGAAAACGAGAAAAGCCTCACCGTCCAACGACTTCAGCACCTTCGGGAGCGCGAGGTACAACTCAAAGACTACCTCGAAAAAGCAGAACGACAGATGATCGATTTTCGAGAAAACGTCGAATTCACCGAAGTGCAACGGGCAGAGGAAGAAGTACGTACGACAGCACAAGTTGCGCAAGTCGAACAGGCCCGGCTGGATATGGAAGAAAAGCGAAAAGGCTTCGACAGCCGTCGGGCTACGGTAGACACGATGCGCCGCGAGAACCAGGCCATGCAGCGTCAACAGTTCGATGCCGAAAAGCAGGTCGCCGTCGGAGATGCATCCCTCCAGAACATGCGGCGCACCATCCAGCAGATGACGCAGGATCAGGAACTACGCCACACCCAGATGAAGGAAGTGGCGCAGGAGATATCTTCTGCTGATACAGAACTTCAGCAATCCCGTCAAGCGCTAGCACAATTACAGGAAGACCACGAACGCACCAAAGGCCTCATCCTAGAAACCCAATCCGCCCTGGAAGGAATCCGGTCGCAGCTGGCAGAAGAGAACCGCCGCCTCGATGCCCGCGTCAACGAACATGCCCTGCTGAAAAGCCTTATTGATTCGATGGAAGGCTACCCCGACAGTGTCAAATTCCTACACAAGAACCCCGATTGGAACCACCATTCTCCTATCCTCTCTGACATCGTGTATGTACAAGAGGAATATAGGGCCGCCCTCGAAAACGTATTGGAACCTTACCTCAATTACTACGTTGTCCAAAACCTGGCGGAAGGCATGCGAGCCGTGCAATTGTTGGACGCCAACCAGAAAGGAAAGGCCAATTTCTTCCTGCTGGACAGATTGGCCGGCCTGACAAAATCTTCCTCAAATGTCAAACCCATTGCTGGGACCATCTCTGCCCTCGATGTGGTCGAATTCGATCCCTCCTACGTGCGCTTGGTGAAATACCTCTTGGGTCATGTCCGGATCGCTGAGGGCGACATCCCTCGCCAGCCTGTAGCAGGCGTAGTGATATTGGATCGTACAGGACGCTTCGTGATGGGGCAGTACACGCTGACAGGTGGAAGCGTCGGTCTTTTTGAAGGAAAGAAGATTGGGCGGGTCAAGAATCTGAAAAAACTTTCGCAAGAGATCCACACCCTCGAGCAGCAAGTGAAGGTACTGAAGAGCTCTCTGCAGGAACGGCACGACAAGGTTATTGATTATAACCGGCAGCTCGACGAACAAGCCATCCGCCGCAAGCAGGAACAAGTCAATGGGTTTACCCAAAGCGTTTTTTCGCTAAAGAATAAGCAGGAAAACTTGCAGCAAGCCGAGGCGACCACTTCCCTCCGACTGGAAGAGCTGGCGGTCATGCTGGCTGCCGGGCAGAAAGACGTCTCCAGCGCTCGTACGCATCTCAATGCGCTGAATAAAAAAATGTCGCAGGTGACAGCACGCATGCATCATGTCGAAACGGAATACGCGTCTACCGAAAAAGAGTACAATCATTCCGTTGGCCAGCACAACGAGGCCAATATCCAACTGGCCCGACAGCAGGCCCGACTGAACGGACTCAAGCAGGAACTTGATTTCAAGAAAAAACAAGTCGAAGAGCTGACAGAGCAAATGTCCAACAGCCAGGCCCAACTACAAGAAGCCAGCCAGCTCATCGGCGAGACAGCGGAGGCGCTGGCAAGTCTGGAGGCTGATATTGTGCAATTTATGAGAAGGAAGGACCAAGACGAGCGAACCCTCAATGAAGCCGACCGTACCTACTATACCATCCGGTCCGTCATCACAGAAAAAGAAGGCATGATCCGCCAAAAAACTCGGGATAAGGACCAGCTTGACCAGCAACTGAACCTCATCAAAGACAAGGTCAACGACATCAAACTGCACCTGGCGGGCATCCGGGAACGGCTCAATGTAGAATTCAAGATCGATATCGAACAGATCTGGAATGATCCCCGACAGACTACAAACACTCCCGAAGAACTCCACATAGCCTGTGAGCGTATGAAAAAGCGCCTCGAAAGTATTGGAGACGTAAATACGACTGCCATCGAAGCCTATGCAGAGGTGAAAAAGCGGTTCGACTTCATCGTCGAACAGAAGAACGATTTGATTTCTGCCAAAGACAACCTCGTTCAAACCATTATGGAGGTGGAAGCCACCGCCAACCAACGGTTTCTGGATACCTTCAACCAAGTCCGGGAAAACTTCCAGAAAGTCTTCAAAGCCCTTTTCACCGAAGAGGACACCGCAGAGATGATCTTAGAAGACCCCTCCAATCTCTCAGAAACAGGCATCGACATTGTCGCAAAGCCCAAAGGCAAACGCCCGACCTCCATCACCCAGCTCAGCGGCGGAGAAAAGACTCTGACAGCCACCGCGCTCCTCTTTGCCATCTACCTGATTAAACCTGCCCCTTTCTGTATCCTGGATGAAGTCGATGCCCCCCTGGACGACGTCAACGTGGCCAAATTCACTGGCATGATCCGTCAGTTTAGCAAAGAGTCGCAGTTCATCATCGTCACCCACAATAAAAGTACTATGTCTGCCGTCGACATCATTTATGGTGTGACCATGCAGGAAGCCGGTGTCAGCAAACTTGTGGCGGTAGATTTCCGCAGCATCCAGCAAGATAAGGTATTGGCAAGCTGACCATTATGCAGATCCAGCCACTTCGGTCCTATTGGAAGTTGGGGCCAGCTAAAATTTTTTTTCAATCTTTTATTATGGAATATCTAATGTCGCGTATTTTACACTCGTTAGATTATATACAAGTCAGCTGCCTCTGATTTTGATCCGTATCCCCCCAAAAGCCACCATACCGTTTTCCAATATCACGGGCAATTGACAGTCCCTGCTAACAGCTACCTCACGTCAGCTGTTTTCAGAAACATGTCAGCCTCGCCGCAGTCTAACTGAGTGGCATCCGATCATCGCCAGGCCGAAATATGGTCGTGTTCGTATGATTCAGTCACCACTCGCTGCAGCGCACAAGTGAAAAGTACCTGTTCTCTGACATTCTCGTATTACCGAAACTGTCCAATTCAATGGGTATGCGATCTCTTGCGTGGCTTGTTGCCGCATCTGATGCGCCCATGGAGAAGACAGAGGGTCATATGAGATCGCATGATGACCGTCATGGAGCACACGCGACGGACACGTAGTTATTAGATCGGCCTGGGCTGGGTGTTGGCCGCATACATAATCCTGCAGGTTATGTATTGCATGCTGAAATGCCTCTGGCCAGATATCGTGTTGGATCACACGATACATCCGATCTGGTAACTGCTGTTTGTGGCGTTTCTGTGGGTCAGTAGAAGATTAGACAGCAGGATATCGGTTGAATATATGCCTCAGGCATGTCTCACTTATCCTGCTGATCGTTTGCGCTGTGGTGGTTCTTGGATATCAAAAATATCTGGTGAGCATGCCGGGCAGCCTTTCTTCTACGTCAACGACCTTCACCGAATTTCTCATCTCACCGGTGATGTGTATCGCTTTGTGTCCGCTGTACAGGGCACCAAGGCGCTGATCCGGTCGACTGGAATTGGATCCTCCAGAAGACTAGACAGGTAGTATACAGGGATTCCGGGAAATTCGGAGCATGACAATCAAGAACAGGGATCAATGATATCGTACCCTTGGCCGAAGGATGTTTGGATCACATCTTTCGGCCTTTTTTTCTGACCAGTCACCCGTATTGATGCATCTCTCTGACGGGTTTCCCGCTGGGATATCTTGGCATTTACTTAATTTCAAGCCATGAAGATCTACAGGCTGGCCAACAAGTCATGGATTGTACAGGAAGGGGTTGCATACCAAGTAGAACAAGATTGGGATGCGTTGATCAACCGGCCCAACCTTTATCGCCAGCTCTCCTCCGAGATTCAACAGTTAAAGGTCGACCCTGACTTTCGCGAACAACAATCCTTCGATCCTCCTGCCCTCGGCCAGGAGCTCTGGGCTGCCGGCGTCACCTATCTCCGCAGCCGCGAGGCCAGGATGGCAGAAGCCAAGGATGCGGGGGGAGGAGATTTTTACAATAAAGTGTATCACGCCGACAGGCCGGAACTCTTCTTCAAATCCACCGCAGCCCGCCTCTCCGGACATATCGGGGAAGTGTGCATCCGACGCGACTCTACATGGAATGTCCCCGAACCAGAACTCACCCTCTTTGTCTGTTCCGCTGGCAGCATCGAAGGATATACCATCGGCAACGACATGAGCTCCCGGAGCATCGAAGGAGAGAACCCCCTCTACCTGCCACAGGCCAAGAGCTATGACGGGAGTGCCGCCCTGGGCCCCTGCCTGTGGGTACCGCCTGCCCCCATTCCGGAAGAGACTACCATATCCCTCACCATCTGGCGGGATGGCAAGACTGTCTTCAGCGATGCCATCGCGCTGGCTCGCATGAAGCGAAAGCCCCCGGAGCTGGTCGACTGGCTATTCCGGGCACTCAGCTTCTCCGCCGGCTGCTATCTGATGACGGGGACAGGCATCGTCCCGCCCGATGATTTCACCCTACAGGTTGGCGACCGGGTAGACATTTCGATTAAAGGAATAGGAACCCTTGTGAACTACGTTACGTTAAGATGATATGTTGAACCGATTACACTTGTTTTTTGGTTGCCTCTTCTCCGTTTCAACTGCTGTCCTGGCACAGGTAGTACCCCCTGCCCCCTACGGAGCCCTGCCCTCTGCCCGACAGCTGGCCTGGCATGAGACTGAGATGTATGTGCTGATCCATTTCACCCCTACCACCTTCGAAAACAAAGAATGGGGCTACGGCGATGCCCTGCCCACCCTTTTTCATCCCACAGCCTTCGATGCACCACAAATTGTCCGCGCTGCCAAAGCCGGAGGCTTCCGGGGACTGGTCTTTGTGGCCAAGCACCACGACGGATTTGCCTTATGGCCAACGGCTACGACCCCCTACAACATCAGCCAGAGTGGCTGGAAGAACGGACAGGGAGACATGGTTGCTGAGTTTTCCCAGGCCTCCCGCGCAGAGGGCTTCCGCTTTGGCATCTATTGCTCCCCTTGGGACCGCAACAATCCGCACTATGGAACCCAGGAGTATGTCCGGATCTATCGAGAGCAACTGAAGGAATTATATACCCGTTATGGCCCACTCTTTATGTCATGGCACGATGGTGCCAACGGAGGCGATGGCTATTACGGGGGGACTCGCGAAAAGCGGCAAATCGACAACGCCACCTACTATGGCTGGGATACCACCTGGGCGATGACCCGACAGCTGCAACCCGATGCCTGCCTGTTCAGCGATGTGGGATGGGATGTCCGATGGGTCGGCAATGAGAAAGGCGAAGCAGCAGAGACCTCCTGGTCTACCTTCACGGCCATGCCGTTGCCCGGCAAGGCCAAGGCCGGACCGGGTGAGTCCAACTACCGTCTGAATCCAGTAGGCACCCGTGATGGTAAAAACTGGATGCCAGCGGAATGCGACGTACCCCTACGACGGGGATGGTTTTATCACCCGGAAGAGGACACGACGGTCAAATCCCCGGAAAAACTCTTTGAGATCTACCTGAAAAGTGTCGGAAGGGGAGGAGCCCTGGACCTTGGATTGGCTCCCGACCGACGCGGACAGCTGCATGAGTCCGACGTAAAAGCCCTTGAAGGCTTTGGAGCACTCTTGCAGAAGACCTTCGCCCGCAACCTGGCCAGTGAGGCGACGGTTAAAGCCTCCCATACCCGCGGGCAGAGCCCGGAGCTTTTCGGGGTCTCCCGTCTGACGGATGGGGACCGGTTGACCTACTGGTCCACAGATGATCATGTGCAGCTGCCAGCGCTTACATTTCACTGGCAGCAACAGCATGAATTGCGATACTTGAAGATCCGAGAACATCTACCACTCGGCCAGCGGGTCGGGTCATTCGAAGTGGATGCCTGGCAGGATGGTGACTGGAAGTCCATCGCAAAGGGCAGCTCCATCGGCGCCTGTCGCATCTTACGCTTTGAAAAGGCCGTACGCACAACCGGGATCCGCATCCGCATCACCGATGCGCCCGTCTGCCCAGCCATCTCTGAGGTCGGACTCTATTGAGTATGCCCTATTGGGGAAACCTGCTCATTTCCAATCCACCCGAGCAGAAGGGTAGTAGTCCACCCCCATGGCCTTGAAGCGACTGCCATGCTTGGCCAGCCGTAGCTTGTACTCGGCCCAATCCCTTCCCTTCGTGTCCGCCCAGCCGATCTCTGCGATGCCCGGAAGACGCGGGAACACCATGTATTCGATATCGTCCATCGTCTGAATGGTCTCCGTCCAGAGTGGTGCTTCTATCCCCAAGATGTCTTTTCGGGTGACGCCTTCCGTCAGCGTTGCCGGATCCCAGTTGTAGGCATCATCCACTTCAATATATCCCGCCCAGTTCAGGCCAAGCCGGGTAGTACTGTCATATTGCATGTCTAAATAGGCTTTTTTGGAAGGGGACATGATCACCTGGGCCCCTTTCTTGACTGCCAGTTGCGTGTTCGGCACATCGGCCCAGAATTGTACCGTCGTATTGGGGTGTAGGTCTGCATTCGCAATCTCATCCCAGCCGATGACTTTTTTGCCATACTGCTTGACGATGGGCTGCACGCGGTTGACAAAGTCGATATAGTCAGCCGGCAAAGTCACGTGGCTCTCATCACCTCCAATATGTATCCAGGGCCCGGGTGTAAGGGTGGCCAGCTCGCGGACGACGTCTTGTATGAAGGCATAGGTAGAGTCATTTTTGGCGCAGAACGTGCTAAAGCCTACTTCAATGCCTGTATAAAGAGTGTGGACGGTGTCCCGACAGTTGAGCCAGGGATAGGAGACAATCGCCGCATTGGTATGACCTGGCATGTCAATCTCCGGAATGATGGTGACAAACCGATCAGCCGCGTGGCGAACAATCTCGGCATATTCATCTTGGGTATAGAACCCGCCTTTTCCGCCACCCACCTGGGTCGATCCGCCAACCTCCGTCAGCTTAGGCCTCGACTTGATCTCGATTCGCCAGCCTTGGTCGTCTGATAGATGCAGATGCAAGATGTTCATCTTGTACGCAGCAATCAGGTCGATGTACCGCTTCACCTCCGCCACCCCAAAGAAATGCCGGGCGACATCCAGCATGGACCCCCGAAAGGCATACTCCGGTTTGTCGCGGATTTGTACCTCCGGTACTATCCAATCCGTATGGGTCGCCACCGACGATGCTTCTATGGCAGCCGGAAGCAATTGCCGAAGGGTCTGGATGCCGTAAAAAATTCCAGCAGGCTTTTGGGCTAGTATATGTACTTGATAATCATTTATATCAAGTATGTAGCCTTCACCTCCGAGTGAGGTATCTGTTTCGTTCACAGAGAGTAGAATACGACCGGCACTGTCCGTCGTAATAGGACCAGCCGGCAGCGTCAGCCCTGTAGCAGGCGCAAGGAGTTGTGATAGATATTGCCCAAGCTGCTTCATAGCGGCCGAAGTGTCACTGAGCTGAATGGTCGCCTTCGGAGTTAGACGGAAGGAAGCTTTTCCGGTAGATGCCTCCAGTGGTTTTGGGATCAGCGGCAGGGGCGAGGCCTCTTCCTTCCCTCCTAGGCAAGACGTCGCGGCACAGGCCAGCAAGGCACAGCAAAATCTATTCACAGAGGAAATGCCCATGTATATTGATTTGATTTCAAGGTATCTAATATTTGCTAATGATACAAAGTCGTACTTTAGTATCATATACAACTTCCTTTCGAACACCATTCTTCCGAAGAGATCCATTCACGGGCTTAAAATGATTCATCATGCCAGTGTATTCCATAAAAGTCAACGGTAAACTACAGCAGGCAGACGTTGCAGCAGATACCCCTTTGCTGTGGGTCTTGCGCGACCACCTGCGCCTGACAGGCACCAAGTATGGATGTGGCATCGGCCAGTGTGGTGCCTGTACGGTGCACCTTGACGGCAATGCCGTCAGGTCCTGCCTCCTGCCCATCTCGGCTGTCGGCAAAGGCTTGGTGACGACCATCGAAGGGCTTTCCGAGAAAGGAGACCATCCTGTGCAACTGGCCTGGGAGGAAGTCGACGTCCCACAATGCGGATATTGCCAGGCCGGCCAGATCATGACGGCTGCCGCCTTCCTCAAACGTACCCCCAACCCCAGCCAGCAGCAAGTGATGGATGCCATGCAGGGCAACCTCTGTCGCTGCGGGGCCTACCACCGCATCCGCGAAGGCGTAATGGCGGCTGCCAAAAAAGTCGCTGCCAAGAAGGCATAGCCCTTATAAAAGTCTATGTCTCTGAAGGGAAGCAACCGTTTACACATTTGAACCTGACACTCGAAAAAGCAATACGACATGGGTACCCCAACAAATGATAGCCGCAGGGAGTTTCTCAAAAACCTGTCATGGGCCGGAGGGGGTCTGCTGTTGGGATTCCAGTGGGACAGTGTGGAGGCCTCTATGCCTTCGCTACTGAACGTCCGCCAGGCCACAGCCCCGGCCTTCAACAGCTATCTGGCGATCGCTGCCAACGGGCAGGTGACGATCTTTTCGCCCAACCCCGAGCTGGGGCAGAACATCATGACATCCTTCGCACAAATTGTAGCGGAAGAGCTCGATGCCGACTGGAAGCAGGTGCGCGTAGAACAGGCTCCGCTGGATGCCAAGCGCTTTGACAGGCAACTCACAGGCGGCAGCGGAGCTATTCCCCATTCGTGGACCAGACTGCGTAAGGCAGGCGCTTCTGCCCGCTATCTGCTCGTCGGCGCGGCCGCCGGCCGTTGGGGGGTGCCAGCGCAAGAATGCACTACAGAGGCCGGCTTCGTGCACCATAAGCCTTCAAAACGCAAGGCTGGTTACGGCGAGCTGGCTGAGGCAGCTGCCGCGCTGTCACTGCCTGCAGACATTCCCTTGAAAGATCGGAAAGACTTTAAAATCATCGGAAAACCTGTCAAGAATGTCGCGGGCAGAGACATCGTCACAGGCAAGGGAATTTTTGGGCTAGACGTCTATCGCGAAGGCATGGTGCATGCCGTCGTACAACATCCGCCAGCCTTCGGCACCAAGTTGAAATCTTTCGATGCTAGTGCCGCTAAGGCCATGCCCGGCGTCATCAACGTGGTCTCGTTTAAGAACAACGTGGCCGTCGTGGCCCGAAGTACCTGGGAAGCCCTGCAGGCCCGCAAAGCCATCCATATAGAATATGAGAAAGAAGCGGCCATCGAGCACAGCACGGACCACGACCGATGGATGCAGGAGATGCTTGACAGCGACAAAGCCACCGTACGGCGACGCAATGGCGACGTAACGGCCGCCTTCCAGTCCGCCGCCAAAGTCGTTCAAGCCGAATATCAGAGCCCATTCCTGGCACATAACCCGATGGAGCCAATGAACTTCTTCGCCGACGTGCGAAGCAACGGCGTCGAGCTGATTGGTCCTACCCAGACGCCTGCCAATGCCCGTGCACAAGTATCGAAGCTGGTAGGTATGCCCGAAGACAAAATCACCCTGCAGCTGACTCGCCTGGGTGGCGGCTTTGGCCGAAGGCTGCGGAACGATTATGTCCTAGATGCGGCCGAACTGTCGATGATATTACAAAAGCCCGTCAAAGTCGTATGGACCCGCGAAGATGATATGACAGGTGGCGTCTACCGCCCTGCCGTTCGCTACCGCTTTCGGGCTGCATTGGACAAAGATGGAAACCTTATCGGATATCATCTCCGGGGGGCTGGCATCAATGCCGACAACAGCACCCGTGAAGATAATTTTCCCTCAGGTGCCGTCGAACATCTCCTCATAGAATCCATCGACCATAAGTCTCCCATCACGACGGGTGCATGGAGGGCCCCCACTACCAACTTCCTCGCCTATGCCGAGCAGTCGTTTCTGGACGAAGTCGCAGCCGCAGCCGGCAAAGATCCTGTCCAGTTTCGCTTGGATCTCCTCGCTAAGGCTCGTCAGCAGCCTGTCGGGGCGGTTAAATATAACATCGAACGCATGGAAGCGGTGATTCGTAAAGCGGCGGAGGTCTCAGGCTGGGGAAAGAAGAAAGGTGTCGCCCAAGGCTTCAGTGTATATTTCTCCCATGCCTCTTATGTTGCCCAGGTGGCAGAAGTGACGATGCGCGGTGGGAAGCCATCCCTGTCAAGAGTATATGCGGCGGCCGACTGCGGACAGGTAGTCAACCTCAGCGGATCACGCCAGCAAGTGATGGGTGCCATCGTCGATGGACTGGGTCATGCCATGTACGGACGAATCAGCTTCAAAGAAGGGAAGGCCCAGCAAGCCAATTTCCATCAATACCGGCTCATACGGATGAAAGAGATACCTGAAGTGGAAGTTGTCTTTGTAGAAAACGACTTCGACCCGACAGGCCTTGGTGAGCCAGCCCTCCCCCCGACGGGTGGTGCCGTGGCCAATGCCATCTTTGGAGCAACCGGTATACGCCTGTACCAGCAGCCTTTTGCAGACCATTCCTTGTTCAAGGGGTGAGGCCGAGTCGCTGGCCTGCATCCTTTAATTCATCTGCAGGACCGGCAGCCGATAATATGGGCCGTCGACGACGAAGATCTCGGCAATTTCATAATTCCAGTAGCGGAATAGCGGCGACTGCCGCAAGTACTTCTCCACCGACTTCTTCGAGGCGGCCGTAAAGGTGATCCAGGCTTGCAGCGACTCCATCGTCACCACATACAGGTCGATGACTCCTTCCCGTATCAACGTGTCAATATGCTGACGATGCTCCGGCAACGCCTGCATGAAATCATCGTCCATGAAAAAATGGATGGTCACCTGAAATTTTTTCATCGCGAAGGCTTTAAGTGCTGACCTAGCGTTTTTACAGTTGCCATTCGACAACCTTGTTGACCCAGTGAGGCCTGAAGGGTGTCGTGACGCGGATATAATTGTCGGTATACCCTTCCATCATGCCCGCGTCACCACCTTTTTCAAACAACACAGGGCGTCGTTGGCCGGTTTGGGCTTCCGTGAATGCGTGCATCTTCTGGAAGGAAAGGTTTCGGAGGATCTTGTTCCGTTTCTGACGGATCGGTACCGGCACGGTAGGACGGATCTCCAGCGCTTTGGTGTCTGCCCGCTCGGAGTAGGTGAAGACATGCAGGTAGCTCACTTCGCTGTCGCGGAGGAACTCGAAGGTTTCCAGGAAGTCAGACTCCGACTCAGACGGGAACCCTGCGATGACATCGGCACCTATGCAGGCATGTGGCATCCGGTCTTTGATCAGACGCACTCTTTCTTCATACAGGGATCGACGATACCGCCGGCGCATGAGGCCCAGCAGCCGGTCGCTGCCGCTTTGCAACGGCATATGGAAATGTGGCATGAAGCGGTGCGAGCTTGCCACAAAAGACACTATCTCCGGGGTCAGGAGGTTGGGTTCTATCGAGGAGATGCGATAGCGCTCAATGCCTTCTATCGGGTCCAGTTGCCAGCAGAGGGAGAGGAAATCCTCTTTTGTGCCATGGCCGAAGTCGCCCAGGTTGACACCCGTCAGCACGACTTCCTTCACGCCCTCCGCGGCCAGCTGTTGTACCTGCTCCACGACCCGCGCAATGGTATCGCTGCGGCTGGCTCCCCTCGCACGGGGGATGGTGCAAAAACTACAGGTATAGTCGCACCCATCCTGAACTTTGAGAAAACTGCGCGTCCTCTCCGACAGGCTATGTGAGGCATGGAAATCTTTCACCTCCGAGATATCGCAGCTGCAGACGCGCGTCGGTTCGCCTTTGCTGAAGTGGCGGATGTGCTCCGTCAGTTTGAACTTCTCCGCAGCTCCCAACACGAGGTCAACGCCTGGGATCTTTGCAATCTCAGATGCCTTCAGTTGTGCGTAGCATCCCGTGACGACGACCGTGGCCTCCGGTGAACGGCGCTGGATGCGACGGACGATCTGCCGACATTCCTTGTCGGCATTTTCTGTGACCGAACAAGTATTGATCACGTAGATGTCCGCGGACTCTTCAAACGCACGCCGTGAAAAACCGGCTTGCTCCATCATTCTGGTGAGTGTGCTGGTCTCCGAAAAATTCAACTTGCAACCTAAGGTGTGGAATGCAACGGTCGTGCCTGCTGAAATCGTATCCCTCATGTAACATAAAGTTACGGGTCTTCTTTTCTTACTTTCTATTCTCTATTCGTTTAATTGTTAAACGAATGATCGCCTATCTTTGTTCAACAATCATCCATTTTCCGGGTATGTTTTCTTTTCTCTTCTGGCCGCTGCGGGTCCTTTATACGGCCTATGCGCTATTTTTTTTCTTGCTATGGATGCTGTTGCTGGCGCCCTTCGTTTTTCTGGCAGCTTCTTTCGGCAGGGTTCGGGGTGGCAACTGGGTACAGCTGGTGCTGCGCATCTGGGCAAGCATCTGGTTTTTTATGGTCGGCATCCGTCATCGCAACATCTATCGGTTTCATCCAGACCCTTCCCGACATTATATCTTCATCCTTAACCATATTTCCTACATCGACGTGGCCATGGCGGTAGAAGCAATCCGTCAGCCTTTCCGAGCGCTTGGAAAGATGGAGGTAAAGTCCTTGCCCGTCTTTGGATGGATCTATCGCATCTTTGTGATCATGGTTGATCGGAAGAACCCGGCTGACCGAGCACGCAGCCTGGCAGACATGCGGCAGTTCCTCGACCAACATATATCTATCCTTATCTTTCCGGAGGGAACGTTCAATGAAACCGACAAGCCGCTGAAGAACTTCTACGATGGTGCCTTCAAGATTGCGATTGAGACGGGTACGCCACTTGTACCCGTGGTCTTGCTAGATGGGCGGGACCGGATGCATCATCTTCATTTCTTATCACTGACCCCGGGGCCTTCCAGGGCTGTCTTCCTGCCACCCATCGAGGTACATGGGCTCACCCTGGAAGATGTGCCTGCCTTCAAGCAACAGGCCTATCTTGCGATGGAACAATGCCTCCTCCAAAAGGCATCCTTTGCCAAATGAAGCGCTACGCTGAAGTCATCATACCATTGGCAGTGCCAAAAACCTTCACGTATTCTGTGCCGGCGACGCTGGACGGACAGTTGTTGCCGGGTTGCCGTGTCGAGGTAGAGTTTGGTGGTTCCAAGCGATATGCCGGCGTCGTCGCTGCCCTGACAGATGAGCGTCCATCCAGCTTCGAGCCGAAGCCCATTCTCAATCTGCTGGACATAGAGCCGATTCTGCACACCACGCAGTTGGAGCTTTGGAAATGGGTCTCTGAGTATTATTTCTGTAGCCAGGGGGAAGTCATGACTGCCGCACTCCCAGCCCATTTCAAGTTGAGCAGTGAAACCATTCTGTTGTTCAATGAAGAGTACGGGGATGACTTCACTCACCTGGACGGTGATGAGTATCTGGTCGCAGAAGGCCTGTTGTTGCGGCAGGAGTTACGGTTGGATGAAGTGCAGGATATACTAGACATTTCGAATGTTTACCCAGTCGTCAAGCGCCTCATCGAGAAAAAAGTTTGTATGGCCTGGGAGTCACTGAAGGAACGGTATGTACCTAAGAAAGATACCTACATCCGTCTGCAAGATATGTATGCAGACGCCAGCGCCCTGGAAGGCCTGCTCAATGGATGGGACGTACGGGCCCCGAAGCAGATGGAGCTGCTGCTGGCATACCTGCACCTGGCTCGTTCCGCAGGAGAGGTCCGACAGGCAGATCTGCTGAAAAAATCGGGTTGCAGCCAGCCCGCCCTCAAGTCGCTGATCGACAAAGGGGTGCTCGTATCGGAAAAAAGGTTGGTCGACCGAATACGGTCCATGCCCCGAGAGGTCTTGATCGATTTTACACTCTCTGCCGCACAGGCGCAGGCCCTTGACTCCGTACGGGCGGCCCTCCGGGAAAAGTCCGTCTGCCTCTTGTTCGGGGTTACGTCCAGCGGGAAGACGCAACTCTACATTCATTTGATGCAAGAGTACCTGCAGCAAGACCGCCAGGTGCTGTTCTTGCTGCCAGAGATAGCCCTGACAGCCCAAGTCATCAGAAGGCTGCAGCACCATTTTGGTGGCTACATCTCTGTGTACCATTCCAAGTTTAGTGCCAACGAACGGGTGGAGATATGGAACCGCGTACGGTCTGGGGAGACAAAGATCCTCCTGGGGGCGCGGTCTGCCCTGTTCCTTCCGTTCAGTGCGCTGGGACTGATTATCGTCGACGAAGAACATGACAACTCCTATAAGCAACAGGATCCCGCCCCTCGCTACCATGCCCGGGATACCGCTATTTATTATGCCTCTCGGGTGGGTGCCAAAGTGCTGCTGGGAAGTGCCACGCCCTCCCTTGAGTCTTATCAAAATGCAGTCACCGGCAAGTATGGGCTGGTAAAATTGTGTGAGCGCTTCGGCGGAATTGACATGCCGTTGTTATCTCTGGTCGACATGAACCAACAGGGGGCATCGAAACATGCCAGGCCGATCCTCTCAGACCCCCTACTGGCGGCGATACGAAAAGTACTGGATGCCAAGCAACAGGTCATCTTGTTCCAGAACCGTAGAGGCTACTCGCCCTATATGGTCTGTGGGCTTTGCCAACATATTCCCCATTGTGATCAATGCGACGTCACCCTCACATATCACAAGCTCTTGCACCGTTTGCAATGCCATTATTGCGGCAGCTCATACCCTCGTCCGTTGACTTGCCCGGCCTGTGGCAGCAGCAAATGGCAGGAGCGCAACTTCGGCACCGAGCGCATTGAAGAGGAGTTGCGCCTACAGCTGCCGGATGCGCAGGTCGGGCGAATGGACTTTGACAGCATCAAAGGAAAGCATGCCCATGATGCCATCATCCAGTTGTTCGAACAAAGGCAGATCGACATCCTTGTCGGCACACAGATGGTCGTGAAAGGGCTTGACTTCGCGCATGTTAGCCTGGTGGGCATCTTGGATGCGGACGGTCTATTGGGCTTTGCAGACTTCCGCGTCAACGAGCGTGCTTTTCAGTTAATGGAGCAGGTCAGTGGCCGTGCCGGGCGCAAGGGAAGCCAGGGCACCGTGATCGTACAGACTGCTCAACCTTCGCATCCCGTCATCGGATATGTATTAGAGCACGACTATGAACGCTTCTTCACCTTCGAGGCAGAGGCCCGGAGACGCTTTCGTTACCCACCGTTTGCCCGTATCATCCGGCTGACTTTTCGCCATAAATATCAAGACAGAGCCGATGCCTGTGCCGCCCGTATGGCTTCACAGCTCAGCCCGGAGCTAGGGTCCTATCTGCTGGGACCTGCCGAGCCCATTGTGAATCGCGTGAAGCAGATGTACCGCTCCGAGCTGGTACTAAAACTCCCCAAGCACGCGGGGGTGGTCAACCGTGCCCGGGTGCTCATACAAAAAGAGTTGGCAGTGCTGGGCAACGACAAGCAGTACCGCTCCGTGCTGATCGATGTCGACGTCGACCCCCTCTGAGGAGACCTTTATTTACTCCCCATCGTTGGGACGATACTTCACGTAGGTTCTCCATTTCTCGATCAGGCTTGTTATGTCTTCAGGCAGCGGGCTGTCAAAGCGTACCTCCTGCCTGCTGACAGGATGTAGAAACCCCAGTGATCGCGCGTGCAGTGCATGCCGCGGGCAGAGAGTAAAACAGTTCTCGACAAATTGCCGGTAACGGGTGAAGACAGTCCCTTTAACGATGCGGTCGCCACCATATACTTCATCGTTGAAGAGTGGGTGCCCTGTGTGTTGCATGTGCACCCTTATCTGGTGCGTTCGCCCTGTCTCCAGCCTACATTCAATCAGGGAGACATATCGTAGGCGTTCGAGTACTGTATAATGGGTGATGGCATCCTTTCCGAAGTCTCCCTCCGGATATACGTCCATCACCTTGCGGAAGCGGTGGTGCCGTCCGATATGGCCCTTCACAGTGCCGCTGTCGGCTTCCGGCTCTCCCCATACCAGCGCGATATACCTTCGGTACACAGTATGGTCAAAAAATTGCCCAGCCAGGTCTACCGCTGCCGCATCTGTCTTGGCAACGACCAGCAGCCCGCTGGTATTCTTATCTATCCGGTGGACGAGGCCATAGCGGGGGAGGGAGTCCTCTGTCAGCTCGGGATGTTGCTGTTGCAGATGCCAGGCGATACCATTGACGAGGGTGCCACTGTAATTTCCATGGCCGGGATGCACCACTCTGCCGGCTTCTTTGTTAAGCACAAGGATGGCCTCATCTTCATATACGATGTGCAAGGGAATCTGTTCCGGCTTGACTTCGTAGGTCTCTGGCGCGGTAACAGAAAACAGGATAATGCTATCGCCTGGACGGATCTTATAGTTCGACTTCACAGGCTTGCCATTGACAAGTACCATCTGTGCCGCAATCGCCTGTTGCAGCCGGTTACGTGAGAGGTTTGTCAGTCGCTGGATGAGGAACTTGTCGATTCTTACAGACTCCTGTCCTTTGTCAACTACGACAGTATGTCGTTCAAAGAGTTCTTCACTGGCATCCGTTTCCCCATGCCACAGGTCAGGTCCGTCGGCTTTCGCTGGTTGACTATCCATCTGTTCAAAGATAGGATCTGTGGAAAGAATCTATTTTTGCAGCATGTCTGAACAGACGGTTCTACTGCGAGCGTTGGGAAATATTGGATATGCGGATGCCTGGGACTTGCAGGAGCAGTTGCTCGCGGGCAATGTGCAGGTGAAGACCGACTGGCACCGACAGCCGCCTGGTCAGCGGATACCGGCCAACGCTCCGTCCACCCAACATCATCTCCTTCTCTGCGAACATCCTCTCGTCTATACCCTGGGAAAAAGTGGAAAGATGCAGCATGTGCTGCTCGATGAACAGTCCATGGCTGCCAGAGGCATCTCTTTTTTTCATACAAATCGTGGCGGGGATATCACCTTCCATGGACCAGGGCAATGGGTGGGCTATCCGATCCTCGACTTGGAACGATTCCGGCCCGACATCAGCTGGTACCTCAGAAGCCTAGAAGAAGTTATCATCCGGATGCTGGCGGGCTATGGGCTGAACGGGGACCGCAGCCCCGGTGAGACAGGTGTCTGGCTGGAACCGGAGATACCGGCTCGGGCCCGAAAGATCTGTGCCATGGGTGTCCGCTGCTCCCGCTGGGTCACCATGCACGGCTTTGCCTTCAATGTGAATACAGATTTGTCGTACTTCGGGCACATCATCCCCTGCGGCATCCACGACAAACAAGTGACGTCGCTTGCCCAGGAGCTAGGCCATCCCGTACCTATGGAAGAAGTATCTCAACAACTCTGTAGACAGTTCGAGCGGGTCTTTGACTGCCAACTGATTAGTTCCGAAGCTTTGGAATGAAGATGCGGTTCCGATCCTTGACGGTTCCATTTTGCCGGATCTCGAATTCGAACCAGCCCGACCGCTGGAAGTTCACTTTGTCGAGTATGAGGATGGGTTCTTGGTCGATATCGAATTGAAACAGGGATCCACCCTCTGGCTGGAAGAATTGTATCGAATATCGGATACCTCTTGTATCTGGCATGGCCACCACTACATTTCCTTCTTTGTTGGTAAAGAGATATGGGGAGGGTGAAAACAGATTGCTGGGTAATTGAAAACTTAGCTTTGGTGGTGCGGAAGCCATGGGATCTCCGGGCTGCAGATACCGCCAGGGCATTTTCTTCAATAAGACGAACCTAGTTTTTTTAAGGATAAGGTCGTATTCTTTCTGGTCCTCAGATCGAGGCACCCAAAGGCTCATTGCTAGGGATGGTTTTGGGGGGGCATCCCCTGGACGGGAGATGACGATGGGGCTTGGCAGCTCAGGGAGAGTCTTCTCGTAAGGTGGGAGGATGTCACCGGGTCTTTTCACTCGTGTCTGAAAGAATCGACCATATGGGAATTGTACGTATATGCGGTAGTACTGTCTGGTATTAGGTGCTGATACGTCCGTAAATCCGTTCACGGCAAGGGCAGGGTCTGGCATAGTGACAATCGTACGAAATCCGTACAGGCTGTCTTCAGACCGTTGGATACTGATCTGATATACATCTTGGTACGGATTGGTCCAGCTGATGATGGTTTTCCCGGACCGGATGGTGGCCGTAAACGAGGGTAGTGTATCCTGTGCCAGTCCCTGCAGGGTCAGCGACATACCTATCAAGAGCAAAGATTTTCGCGCGCGCCGGATGAGCATCTCTGCAAAGGATTATGACCTCTGCAAAGGTAGGTGCTGGTCAAGAACTTGTGAGAGACAGATTTTTCAACGATCGGTTGCCCTGAAGCCCTCCACTGTGGATGGCCAAGATGCGCTCCTTGTTGTGGAAGTACCCATTTCGGAACAGGTCGTCCACGGCAAACATCAGTTTGGCTGTGTAGACAAAGTCGGTCTGGATGCCACTGGCTAGATAGAATCGTTTCATAAACTGCAGCAGCGCTAGATTTTTTTTGGCGTACCCTCCAAAGTGGTATCCATCTATCATTGTCATTGCCCCTTGCCGCTCCTCCTCAGGAATCAACGAATGAATATCATTTTCCAGTCCGCCATGCCCTTTCAGAACAGGAATCCCGATAACAGCTGTCCGAGGGTGGGCTGCCATGCGTAGTCCGGCTGCCATGGTTCCCGTGCCACAGGCACAAACAATGCGGTCATATCGCTCAGTAGGGATACCATCCAGCATCTTCTTTGCCCCCTGGGCCCCCTCACGCGTGTAGCCCCCTTCGGGTACCACCAGCCACCGGGGGGGTATTTCCGCTGTGTACGCGTTGGGATCTCGGTGCAAGGCCTTGTATCGCTCACGGGAGAGATAGCGGAGTTGCATGCCCCATTCTTGCGCATCTGCCAAGGTCGGTGAGCAGTGGGGGGGCTGTTCCCCCCGGATGATGCCGATGGCTGGAAGGCCTGCTGCCTGGGCGGCAAAGGCAGTCGCATGGATGTGGTTGGAGTAAGGCCCACCAAATGTGACGATCCCTGGCCGACCTTCCTGGAAGGCTCTGGCGAGGAAGGGTTCTAGCTTATACAACTTATTGCCCGACACCACCGGATGGCACTCGTCCAACCTTAGTACGTCCCAGCTGGGCTTTTTTGTGCCCCAGGAAAATGGGTCGGTTCGGATACGAACCGACATACTCCAATTGTTGTCGTTGTCTGCCATGATTCGGAAGCTATTTGTGGGAATGTCTGTCTGTAGGTCACCGGAGAGACAATCCCCCCATTACCATAGAATTAATTTATTTTAGTGTCCCTCAAACCATTCAAAAGTAGCATGATGAAGCCCACTTTGGTGATTTTGGCCGCTGGAATGGCATCCCGATACGGTTCTATGAAGCAGACAGAATCTTTTGGACCTTCCGGGGAGACCATCATGGACTATTCGATTTATGACGCGATCCGTGCTGGCTTTGGCAAGGTCGTGTTTATCATCCGGAAAGAATTCGCTGAAAACTTCGAGTCCATTTTTGGGCCACGTCTACAAGGCTTGGTGCAGACTGACTATGTTTTCCAGGAATTGGAGTCTTGTCTTGGCGGAAGACAAGTGCCGGCTGGACGGACCAAGCCATGGGGTACTGCCCATGCAGTGCTCTGCGCGCGCGAAGCCGTACACGAACCCTTTGCGGTCATCAATGCCGATGATTTTTACGGTAGGGACGCTTTTGAAAAGGCAGTAGCCTTTTTGCAAGAGCCCTGTGATGCGCGTACCTATTCGATCATTGGGTACAACCTTATGAAAACTCTCTCTGACAACGGCACGGTCAATAGGGGCGTCTGCGAGGTGGATGAGCATGGCCACTTGACGGCTATTGCGGAGCGACTCAATATTTCACAGACGGACGGCGTCGTTGTCTGTGGCGACCAGGCATTGCCCCGCGAACTTCCGACGCATGCGCAAGTTTCCATGAACTTCTGGTGCTTCCATCCTTCCTATTTTGAATATGCCAGCCATCTTTTCAGCGAATTCCTGGATGCCCGTATGCAGGAAGAGAAGTCTGAGTTCTTCATCCCCATTGTGGCAGACCGGTTCATTCGGGAACAGATGGGCGACATCCAGGTCATTCCTACGTCTGCTACCTGGTTCGGTGTGACCTATAAGGAAGACGCACCGGAGGTACGCAGGTGCGTGAATGAATTGGTGTCGAATGGGGAGTACCCCGTACAACTTTGGAAGGCCTGAGCCGCGATCCCATTCATGGAGAGCTACATGGATCAAGTTATGTCTATTCGTGGATCCGTGCCTGTTGTGACATGGCAGGAATCCATCTATTCAACATGGCGGCAGCTCACATCAAAACCTTCACCATATAGATGCAGTCTTGTATCTTCCGAACCTGACGGATGCGGTCTAATCCTTTAATCTGGGAGGCCGCTGACAGACGCAGTCCTTTGGCGAGGTTCTGGTCTTTCATCTCTTCTACCAGGCGGTAGATGTTCAGCGAGCGGATGGCGAAGACTACCCCTTCAGCTTTCGCTTGGCGCGCATTGAGAATACCTATAACTTCTCCCTTTCTATTTATGACGGGACCGCCGCTGTTGCCTGGGTTGGCGGAAATGCTCAACTGGTAGGAGAGGGTATCTCCTTCAGCGCCGGAGCGAGCACTAAGGTAACCTTCCCCGTATACGACTTCATCTTTAGGATATCCCAGCGTGAAGACTGGCTCTGCAATCTCCATCCCATTACGACTGATGCCATAGGGCAGGGCGGATTTTGGGAGAAAATCATCATCCTCGATTTTAAGGATGGCCAGGTCTCGCTGGATGTCTGCAAAGACAATCGTCGCACGGAATTCTTCACCGGTATGGTTCTGCACAACCACGCCTGTTGCGTCTGTGAGCACGTGAGCGCTGGTCACCAGATAACCCTTGGCATCGATGAGGAAGCTCGTGCCGCCAAAGCTTACTTCCCTGCCGGGTTCGATTTTTTTACGGACAGCATTGATTTCTGCCCGCTGATTGCTGCTCTGCCGTTCCAGCCGGCTGACTTTCCGGCGTAGTTCTTCTACTACTGTAATGGGCGCTTTGGGCGCAAAGACAGCCGTGATGCCGCTGATCAGCAGGGCGGTAACACCAGCGATGGAGGCCGCAACACCCACAACTCTGCGATAGCGAGTCCATAACTCCAAGAGCTTTCCCTGAACTTCTTTTTCTAGTGGTTGGATGTCACCACTTTCCTGGAGAGTTTGGTGAATATCGTGCAGGTTTGCTTTGACCCGCTTCCTTTCGGCATAAGTTACCATCCGGTCTAGCATCAACTGATGTTCGACAAACAATTGGTCCTGCGCTGGATTAGAGCGACGCGTCTCTTCGAAGACTCGGCACTCATCTGGAGACATCTCTCCCCGAAGGAACTTTTCGGTAGCAGCAATATGTTGGTATTGATCCATGTTTTATTGGGGCTTATATTCTGCGAAGAATAATTTTTTGAGCCTCATCAGGCATTTGTATTTCTGCGTTTTGGCATTGTCAGCGTTCGTGTATCCGAAATAAGCGGATATTTCTACCATGGATTTCTGGTGCACATAGAAGGCCTCTAATAAACTTTTACAAGGCTCTCCCAAGCGGCCCATGGCCGCTTTCATGACACCATATTGGGCGGTACGTTTTTCATGGGCTTCAAGATCCTCCTCGATCGAGACCGTCTCGACTAGATCCTCATCCGGGGATTCGAAGCGTTTTAGATATTGGAGTTTTTTCAACCAGATCCGCCGGGCGACGGAGTACAGATAAGTTCGAATCTGGCAAGTCAGCTCGAAGTCATCAGTTTGGGATTTTTCATACAGGACAAGCAACGCCTCCTGAAAAACATCCCTAGCATCATCCTCAGTACCATTATTCCGGATAATCAGCGTCTGAACCAGACTGAAATTCTCTTTATAAATGAAGTGAATAGCGTCTTTTTCATTGAGCGCCAATCCTTTAAGTAGCAGAGAATCACGATCTGAACGACTCACGGATCTATTTTTAATACCCCAACGCTGTGATTTGTAACCCATCACAAAGAAAAAAAAATAATCGATGCAGGTGGGTTACCTGGATTCTTTTTTGGTATCAATGGTGAAAACTTCATCTAAAAAAACAAAAAATCAAGAAAATGAAGAAGCTCCTCGCCATTATGGCCATCGCCTTCCTCGCATCCTGCGGTGGTGGTGCCAAAGAAGAAGTCACAGACACAGCTGCTGTTGCCGTTGACACAACTGCTCCTGCCGTTGACACAACTGCCGCTCCCGACACGACCGCTGCTGCTGATACAGCTGCTCATTAACTTTTTTCATATATGGCAAGCAATCGTTTAAGCTGCCCCGTTTTAACGGGGTAGCTTTTTTTTTACATTCCTGCTTGACATTTTTGCGGAGCAAATCTAACACACTTTCCATGCCTGGTTTGCTCGTAACTCCTTCTGCTGTTTATCATCTTCTCACCTGCGAACGGTACCTTTGCGCAAACTTTCTCCATGACTTTTGAAGCGCTGGGTATCCGTCAGGATTTGCTCGCATCCATCTGGGACCTAGGATTCACAGAGCCCACGCCCATCCAGGAGAAAGCTATCCCCATCCTGCTCTCCGGCACCCGCGACTTTGTAGGTCTTGCCCAGACAGGTACCGGAAAGACGGCAGCCTTTGGCCTCCCCCTCTTACAACTCGCAGATGCAGGCCGGAAGGTCCCACAATCGCTCGTCGTGTGTCCGACCCGCGAGCTATGTATGCAGATCTCACAAGACATGGCTCGCTATACCAAGCGCGCCCAGGGCCTGTATACGGTCGCTGTCTACGGTGGGGCCAGCATTGGAGAACAAATCCGTGAACTGCGGAAAGGACCGCAGATCGTTGTGGCCACGCCTGGGCGGCTGATAGATCTCATTGAGCGAAAAGCCATCCAACTGGATGAGATTACGCACGTCGTCCTCGATGAGGCCGATGAGATGCTCAATATGGGCTTTCGGGAAGACATAGAATTTATCCTCCAAAACACGCCCTGTCGGCACAGTGCCTGGCTATTTAGTGCCACCATGCCCACAGAAGTACGGCAGGTCAGCCGTCGCTTTATGTCTTCTCCAGCGGAAGTGAGCATCGGCAGAGTCAATGCCGCCAATGCCAACATTGACCACCAGTACTTCATCTGCCACTCCGTCAACCGATATGCGACCCTCAAGCGGGCAATCGACTTCAACCCCGGCATCTACGGTATCATCTTCACACGGACCAAGGCGGATGCGCAAACGATAACGGAATCACTCATCCGTGAAGGCTATGATATCGAATCCCTGCATGGCGACCTTACCCAGCAGCAACGCGACAAGGTGATGGGCCGCTTCCGTGAAAAAAGCCTGCAGCTGCTCATCGCTACCGACGTTGCCGCCCGCGGCATCGATGTCACCGGCATCACCCACGTCATAAACTACGAACTGCCCGACGACCCAGAAGTATACACACACCGCAGCGGCCGTACTGGCAGGGCCGGACGATCCGGCGTCTGCCTGTCGCTCATTACCCCAAGGGAAACCCACCGCATCCGACAGATCGAACGAATGATCGATAACCGCCTTCACCGGATGGACATCCCGGGGGGTAAAGACGTGTGCCGCAAGCAGTTCTTCCATTTCATAGACCGCATGCTCGCCGCCGACATCAGCCATGGCGACTACGAGACCTACCTCCCTACACTCCGGGAGAAGTTTGCACCAGTAGATAAAGAAGAAATCCTGCAACGGGTCGCCGCCCTAGAATTCGACCGTTTCCTTCAATACTATGAAAACGCCGCCGACCTCAACGTCCGCGACGAGAGAAGAGCGCATCGCGACACCCCCCGGTCAGCCGCAGGACAATACACCGACACCCGTGGACGACGCTTCGATCTTGCTCAAAACCAACTGCGCAAACTGTTCGTCAACCTTGGCACTCGCGATGGATTCTACAAAGCCAGCTTTCTTCAGTTTATCCTCGATATGAGCGACTTGAAAAAAGAAGTACTCGGTCGCATCGATATGAAAGATATGAACAGCTGGATCGAAATTGACGCCTCCGTAGCCGAAAAAATGATCCGTGCCCTCGATGGTAAGAAATTCAAAGGCCGCCGCATTCGGATGAATGATGCAGAGTCAGGCGTACCACGCCCGCCCAAGCGGCAGAAATGAACACTGCCTTTCTCTGAAAAATATCGAAACATATTGCCCGCTGTTTTGATATCTTTCAATCATTCTCCAGAATATTTTTTTCCAATCACTTATTACCGTATATTTGACTATGATCAATCGTAGCACATACCGATTGTATTTCTCCTACTTCTATTTTGAAGCGGGATCGGGATGTCTTGGGTTGTCATAAAATTGCATACAACAACAAGGGATCCCGGCCGATGAGCCGGGATTTTTTTTAACCATTGGCGCATGACATCCCTCCAGCCACGATCATCTTTGGCAAACCGCCCTGTCCGTGTTTCCATTCAAGGCTACGAAGGAAGCTTTCACCAAGAGGCGGCCCGTCGTTTTTATGGCCCGGAGGTGGAGGTCATCCCTTGTGCCACCTTCCGGGAAGTCGTAAAAATTGCCTCCTCCCGCAAAGAATCAGACGGAGGGGTGATGGCCATCGAGAACTCTATCGCAGGCAGCATTCTGCCCAACTACCACCTGCTCCAGCGCTCCTCACTCTGCATCATAGGGGAAGTCTACCTACAGATCCGACAGCAGCTCCTCACATACCCCGGCGTAACCCTCGCAGACATCCGGGAAGTTCACTCTCATCCAATGGCCTTGCAGCAATGCCTAGACTTCCTCGACAAGCATCGCTGGAAGCTGGTAGAGTCTGAAGATACCGCCCTGAGTGCGAAAAAACTCATGCAGCACAAAAGCCGACACACGGCAGCCATCGCCAGCAAACTGGCGGCTGATCTCTTCGGCTTGCAAGTGCTGGCACCCAATATCCACACCATGAAAAACAATTACACGCGTTTCCTCTTCCTCCAGCCGGAGAAAGAGGCGATGCCAGTGGAGCTTGCCGACAAGGCATCCCTCACCTTCCATACCGACCACTCCCATGGGAGCCTGGCACGAGTGCTCACTCAGATTGCCGACGTCGGCATCAACCTCAGCAAACTGCAGAGCTTTCCCATCCCTGGCTCTGACTTTAAATACAGCTTCCATGCCGACCTGGAATTCGAGGAGTTCGCCCAGCTGCAGAAATTACTTCAGTCTATACAAGCCATCACCGACTCCCTCCGCATCTTAGGCGTCTACCGCCGCGGCTCCTTCAAATAATGAAAATGAAAACATGCACGACGGCACAGCGGCTGGAGGGTATCGGTGAATACTACTTCTCCAAAAAACTCAGAGAGATCGCAGAGATGGACCTCCTAGGCGATAAAGTTATCAATCTGGGTATCGGAAGCCCAGACCTGCCCCCACATCCGGAGGTCCTGCAGGCCTTGCAGGAAGCATCGGCCCGCCCAGACGCACATGCCTACCAGTCTTACAAAGGCTCACCCATACTTCGGAGGGCCGTCGCAGATTGGTATGCCCGTTGGTATCATGTATCTCTCGATCCGGACCGCCAGGTGCTACCACTCATCGGAAGTAAAGAGGGTATCCTGCACATCTGCATGACCTATCTCGACCCGGGCGACCTGGCGCTGGTGCCCAACCCGGGCTATCCTACCTATCGGAGTGCTGTCCGCCTGGCCAATGGCGAAGTCCTGGAATATCGGCTAGAAACCGCCAACGATGGTTATCCAGACTTAAACGCCCTGGAGCATGTCTGTGCGGAGCATACCCGTCATGGTCGGAAGGTGAAGTTGATGTTCGTCAACTATCCCCACATGCCCACTGGCAGACTTCCCCAGCGACATACCATGGAGCGGCTGGTGGATTTCGCCCGGCAACAGGGTATCCTGCTAGTGCACGACAACCCGTATAGCTTCATCCTGAATGATCAGCCCATGAGTCTCTTGTCGGTGACAGGTGCGATGGATGTGGCGATGGAACTGAACTCACTGAGCAAGTCGCACAACATGGCGGGATGGAGGGTCGGCATGTTATGCGCCGCCGGCGAGCGGATCGATGAAGTGCTTCGATTCAAGAGCAACATGGATAGTGGAATGTTTCTGCCAGTGCAACTGGCAGCCGCCAAAGCCCTGTCGCTGGGCCTGGAATGGCACCAAGAACTCAACCACACCTACGCGAACCGCCGTCAGGAGGCAACGGCCATCCTCGAAGGGCTTGGCTGCACAATAGCCCCAGGGCAGGCGGGCATGTTCCTCTGGGCAAAGATCCCGGAGACCGCTGTAGATGGCTATGCGCTGAGTGATGTCGTCTTGCAACAAGCCCGCGTCTTCATCACGCCCGGCGGCATCTTTGGCGATGCCGGAGACAATTACCTGAGGGTCAGCCTTTGCAGTCCAGTTGACACCTTGCTCGCTGCAAAGCAACGGATACAAAAAAACCTGAAGACATTGAATGCTTAAGTAACAATGAAAGCAACATCCATAGAGCCCAAGATCATCACGGTCATTGGCGTTGGACTGATCGGCGGGTCGCTGGCGCTGCGCCTGCGCGCCGGAGGACTTGCCTCCCGCATCCTCGGCGTGGACAACCAGGAGGCGCATGCCAGCAAAGCCCTGGAGCTTGGACTGGTCGATGCGATGATGTCGCTGGAAGAGTCCGTCGCCTGCTCTGACACTATATTCTTATCCATCCCGGTGGACAGCGCCGTCCAGATATTACCAAATCTACTGGACAAAGTCGACCATCAGATTGTTATAGACCTTGGCTCGACAAAGTCTGACATCGTGGCAGCGGTCCGTCATCATCCCCGACGCGGTCGCTTTGTGGCCTCTCACCCCATGTGGGGAACAGAGTATAGTGGCCCTCAAGCGGCTGTCGCTGGCGCGTTTCAGGGTAAGTCGGTCATTCTATGCGACGTAGCCGACAGCGATGCGGATGCCTTGGAATGGGCTAAGCACCTTTTTCATGCGATCGGCATGCACATCACCGAGATGGATGCCGTCGCCCACGACATACATGCAGCCTATGTGAGTCATATTTCCCATGTCACCTCCTTCGCACTGGCGAACACCGTCCTGGCAAAAGAACGTGAGGACGAGGCCATCTTCGAACTTGCCAGCGCAGGCTTCGAGAGCACCGTCCGACTGGCGAAGAGCAATCCAGACATGTGGCTTCCCATCCTCCGCCAGAACAAAGACAATGTGCTCGACGTACTCAATGAGCACATCACTCAGCTCCGACGTTTCAAGAGCTGCCTGGAGCGTGAGAATTGGGAATACCTCCGAGAGCTGATGCAAGACGCCAACCGCATCCGACGAATCATACAGTAACCCAAAATCATCCCCATCTTTATCTTTAATTTCACAGACATGCAAACGACCCCGACAGCAACCGCCGCTTCACTGATTACAGATAAATGGGAGAAGCGGCCACTCCTTATCTCAGGGCCCTGCAGCGCAGAAACCGAGGAGCAATTGGTGACTACAGCACAACAACTTGCTGCCACCGGCAAGGTGGATGTCCTTCGGGCTGGTATCTGGAAGCCACGTACCAAGCCCGGTATGTTTGAAGGCATAGGCGCAAAAGGCCTACCCTGGCTGCAGCAGGCAAGGAAGCTCACCGGTATCCCCACCACCGTAGAAGTGGCCACCGGTAAGCAGGTACAAGATGCACTTACCTTCGACGTAGACATGCTTTGGATTGGTGCCCGCACCACCGTCAATCCATTCAGCGTACAAGAAGTTGCAGACGCCCTGCGCGGCGTCCAGGTGCCCGTATTCATCAAAAACCCTATCAACCCCGACCTGGAGTTATGGGGAGGTGCCGTAGAGCGTGTAGCCCGTGCAGGCATCTCCCGGATAGGCCTGATACATCGTGGGTTCTCTTCCTATGGGAATACAGAGTTTCGAAATGCCCCCATGTGGCACCTGGCCATCGAGATGAAGCGCAGGCACCCGGAGATGCTCATGGTGAATGACCCATCTCATATCTGCGGCCGGAGGGATATCCTCCTGGACGTAGCACAAAAGGCTATGGACCTCGACTTTGACGGGCTGATGATTGAAAGTCACCTAGATCCTGACAATGCCTGGAGCGATGCCAAACAGCAAGTCACGCCGGCCCGACTGGCAGAGATGTTCGACAACATAAAGTGGCGCCATGAAGATGTCGCCTCGGAATCTTTTCATATGGCGCTCGACAAACTCAGGGAACAGATCAACCATGTAGACGATGAACTGCTCGATCTACTCGCCCAGCGCATGCGCATTGCAGAAAAAATCGGTGAATACAAGCGGAACAATGCTGTGACCATCCTGCAGACCAACCGCTGGAATCAGGTCCTAGAGAAATCCTTCGGAAAGGCTGACAAGCTGGGCCTGAGTCGCGAGTTTGTCACCCGCTATCTCGACGCGGTTCACATGGAAAGCATCAACCGACAAAACAGGGTGATGAACGGCTAGCCAACCTCAACGCATGTCATTGTTAAAATCATATCTGTATGTACACGCGGTCTGGTCCGTCAGCGGACAAAGACCACTGCTGCAGCGCAGTGTCCGTACCGTACTGTCGGCTCATATGCTCAAATCTGCCGAGGAAAAAGGGATCCGAATCCTGAAAGCAAACGGAGGGGCCGACCATCTACATCTACTCCTCCATCTTCATCCGGCCCAGAACCTAGCACAGCTGGTCCGACAGCTCAAGTCTGAGAGTACTGACTGGCTCAATACTACTCAGATCGTATCTGAGTCATTTCAATGGGAAGAAGACTTTGTGGCGTATAGCGTGAGCCCGAATGTGATTCGGCAGGTATCCGAATACATCGACCGACAGGAAGAGTATCACCTCACAAAGACCTTCCAGGATGAAATGGCCGTCTTCGATGCCTTGCAGTCCAACCAACCCTAAGCCGCACGCTGACATGACCCCCTCTGCGACATACCGTTTCTCTGCGCAGTCCGTTGATTATTTTTTTGGCGGTCGTCTTTCCTCTCTGTCAAAACACTGCCAAAAGAAGTCTACGGTGCTGTTGATGGATGAAACCGTCCATGCCTTACATGGCGCGTGCTTCAAAGACTGGGACATCCTCACCATCCCCTCTGGAGAGCAGTATAAAGTCCAGTCAACGGTAGACCGCATCATAGGTGAGCTCATCGAGCGGAAGGCGGACCGATCCTTTACCCTGGTAGGTGTTGGCGGCGGCGTCGTCACTGACCTGACCGGTTATGCGGCCTCCGTATACATGCGTGGCATATCCTTCGGCTTTCTGCCAACTACACTGCTGGCCATGGTGGATGCCTCCATCGGAGGGAAAAACGGCATTGACGTAGGAGCCTACAAGAATATGGTGGGTGTCATCCGACAGCCTGGCTTCATCCTCTACGACTGGTCATTTCTACGGACCCTGCCAGACACACTCTGGTCGGATGGTTTTGCGGAAGTCATCAAGCATGCCTGCATCCGCGATGCGGCCGCCTTTCGACTCCTGTCCAGCTACGATGTGAAACGCTTGCAAAAGAAGTCGGACATCCTCCACGGCCTAATCGAAAGAAATGCCCGCATGAAGTCGGCCATCGTTCGGCGCGATGAGTTTGAGTGCAATGAGCGGCGACTGCTAAACTTTGGACATACGCTGGGGCATGCCATCGAGACGGTGCACCAGCTCAGCCACGGACAGGCTGTCGCCATCGGGATGGTACTGGCCAGCCAGCTCTCAGCGCAGCGGCTGGGCTTCAGTGGCACAGAAAAGCTACAAGACGTATTGCAGGCCTACGGGCTGCCTATAACACATCGCTATGATGCGACGAAAGTGTTGGAAGTCCTCCGCCTAGACAAGAAACGGGTGAGCCTTGACATGAATGAGGTGTTGCTGGAACGCATCGGTAAGGGTGTCGTGCAAAAGATCGCTTTGGCCTCCTTTGAAGAATGGGTGCGGCAGGCGGCAGAGGCGCAACAGCCTGCTTTTCGAAAGCCACCAAAAAAAAGTTGAAGTATCGCATATATGATTGCAACCGTCCATCCATCCACGCTGAAAGGGCATCTCGTCTCACCCCGCTCCAAGAGCGCCATGCAGCGTGCTTGTGCGGCGGCCTTGTTGCGTCATGGACAGACGGAGATACGGCTCCCCGGACAGAGCAATGACGACCTGGCGGCCATGGACGTCATCACGCGCCTGGGGGCCACCATCCATGAGTCTGATGCCGCCCTGCTGGTGCAGAGCCAGGGCGTGCATCCCAAATCCGATACGGTCCACTGCGGCGAGAGCGGGCTGGGCATACGGATGTTCACCCCGATTGCTGCGCTTTCTCCCCGACGGCTGCTGCTGACAGGTGCGGGCTCCCTGGTGACGAGGCCGATGGATTTCTTCGATGCTGTCCTTCCCCAGCTAGGAGTGATGGTGTCATCGCAGCAGGGAAGGTTGCCATTGTCTATTCAGGGCCCGCTGCGTCCGGCGGATATCACCGTCGACGGTTCCCTCAGTTCCCAGTTTCTGACGGGGCTGCTCATGGCCTTCTCCGCCGCAGGCGCCTCTGACGTGACCATCCGTGTCGAAGGTCTAAAGAGCCGACCCTATATTGATTTAACGCTCTCGGTCATGCGCAGTTTCGGCATGCATATGCCAGACACGACGGCTGGTGATGTGTTTCATTTTCCCGTCTATATTCCAAGCCTTGCGATGACTGAGCCGCTGTGTTATACGGTAGAAGGTGACTGGAGTGGGGCCGCCTTTCTGGTGGTGGCGGCCGCCCTGGCAGGCGATCTTGCTATTGAGGGCCTCGACGTGGCATCAGTACAGGGTGATAAGGCCATCCTCACAGCCCTAGCGTCTGCCGGTGGACAGTTTCATGTCGGTGCCGACGGCCGGCTATATATTGCACAGACATCGCTACAAGCCTTTGCTTTCGATGCCACCGAGTGCCCGGACCTATTCCCTCCGCTGGCGGCCCTTGCAGCCTGCTGTGCTGGGACCTCCGTCATACAAGGTGTTGGCAGGCTGGCGCATAAGGAAAGCGACCGTGGACAGACCCTCCAACAGGAGTTTGGGAAGTTGGGAGTGTCGATCCGCCTGGAGGAAGACCTGATGTTTATTGAGGGAGGCGGAGCCATTCTGGCTGGTAATGTCCATTCCTGTCATGACCATCGCATCGCCATGTCGCTAGCGGTGGCAGCCTTGAGGGCCCAGGGACCTCTACGCATCGAGGCAGCCGAAGCCATTGGGAAGTCCTACCCGCATTTTTTCGATGACATGGTCTCATTGGGGGCAGGCATTCATCGATCCGGAAGCCTGCCAACCACCGTCTTCACACCAGAATAAAGAGTATGAATCGATTCGGAAAACACTTCAGCGTCACCATCCTCGGTGAGTCTCACGGCGACGGGGTGGGGATTGTCATCGACGGCTGCCCAGCCGGACTGCCCCTTGCCGTGGAAGATTTCATCGCCGACATGGAGCGACGAAAGGGTGGCCTCCAGAAAGGTTTAACCCCCCGGCAAGAGGAAGATCTCCCGCAATTCCTCACTGGCTTGTTCATGGGACGTACGACGGGGGCACCCCTCACCCTCTTCTTCCCCAACCGCAATACCCGCTCGGCTGACTATGAAAAACAACGTGCCGTGCCAAGGCCCGGCCATGCTGATTTTGTCGCCCATCACAAGTTCGGTGGCTTTGAAGACTATCGTGGGGGCGGGCATTTCAGCGGTCGCTTGACGGCATGTCTAGTGGCAGCTGGCGTGATTGCGAAGCGACTGCTGACACCAGTACAGATCGAGGCCACGATCCTGGAGATTGGTGGCATTCCTGATATAGAGAAAGGTTTGGAGCAGGCCATTCAGCACAAGGACTCTGTTGGAGGAATGGTAGAATGCCGCGCCAAGGGGCTTCCTCTGGGACTGGGAGAACCTTTCTTCAACTCCGTAGAATCTTTGTTGGCGCATGCGGCCTTTTCTATCCCCGCGGTGAAAGGCGTCGAGTTCGGGGCAGGCTTTGCCGCTGCCCGTATGTTTGGCTCCGAACATAATGATCCCATCACAGACTTGCAGGGTCATACGGCCAGCAACCACGCAGGAGGGATCGTGGGAGGGATCACCAATGGCAACGAGCTCGTGTGGAGGGTTGCCGTCAAGCCGACATCTTCTACGCCCAAAGAACAGGTGACCTTGAATTGGGAGACTGGCGAGACGGAGCTATTCTCCGTCAAAGGTCGTCACGATCTATGCATTGCTTTACGGGTACCGCCCGTCCTGGAAGCTGTGACCGCCATGGTGTTGGTTGATCTTATGCTGGAGGCTCATAAAATACCCAGGGTACTTTGCTCGTTATAGCTTTTGTAATGCCTTCTGTCATGCAAGTGATCTATCATTTCACCACCCGAAACGAATGGGAGTTCTCCCAGGGCCGTGGCCAGGTCGTCGCCCCATCCCTCTATGACGAGGGATTCATCCATTGCTGTACCTCGGAACAGGTTCCGGAGATCCGTCAGCGCTATTTCCTGGGCCAGGAAGATGCCATCCTCCTCGAGATAAACCCTCAGGCCTTGTGCAGCCAGCTGGTTTATGAATGGTCTGATTCTTTGGAGCAGACCTTCCCACATATCTATGGGCCCATCAATACCGATGCCGTCACAGAGGCTCGGCTGCTGCCTGTCTAATATCTATTTTTATTTTTTTTCTACAGGCGTTGTACAAACCATTGTGCGACGGTGTGGGTCATCGGATGATGGTGACATACCCGGCCATCTTTGCCCGCCCATTCTTAGGGTCTATCACATAATAGTACGTGCCGAAGGGTAGCGGCAGTCCATTGCGCTTTCCATCCCAAGGCTTGTTGTAGCCAATAGAGCGGTAGATCAGTTGCCCGTCGATGCTAAAGACTTCTATGATGGCCCCCGGGTATGAATCTATATATAGAATATCCCAGAAATCGTTGATTCCATCTCCGTTGGGGGTGAAGGTGTTGAAAGCTACAGGCTTATAGAGGACTTTCAGGAACATGGAGCTGGTGTCGGTACAGCCTTTGTCGGACGTGACCGTCAGCAGATACCGTATAGCACTGTCCGGGGAGGCAATGGGCTTGAGCAGCGTGGGGTTGTTGAGCCCTTTGGCGGGTGTCCAGAGGTAGGTAAGCCCGTTGGCATTGGTGGCCGTCGCTTCGATGGTGATCTGTGCACCTTCGAGCATGATGCGGTTGGGACCAGCATCCGCGATAGGGTTCGGGTTGATTGAGACGATTTTTGTGGCCACTGTAGATGGGCAGTCAAAACTGTTTGTGATTTTTAAGGTTACCGTATAAAGGCCAGTATTACTATAGACATATGAGAACGAGGGGATATTTCGAGTGGTTCCATCACCTAAATTCCAGTCAAGCGTTTTTAAAGTACCATCTTGTGTGTTAGATCTATTTATAAACTGCAGTGATCCGCCAAGGCAAACGTCGGTTGCACTGACAGTGAAGTCTGCAATAGGCTGTGGATGTATGGTATTTAATACAATGGTTGTATCGTGAATACAACCTTGCTGTGTCGTTGCCTGAAGCCTTACGTTGAAGGGCCCTAGGTTGGCATAGGTGTGCGCAGGATGCCTAGCGGTGGATGTGTTTACGGCTCCGCTTCCAGGGTCTCCAAAGTTCCACAGATAGCTGAGTGTCGAGGTGTCTGCACCGGGGACGTGAGATTTATTTAAAAACGGAATTACCGCATCCGGCAGGCAGCTAACCGGTGGAAAGGTGAAACTCGGCCTTGCCAGTGGGTGTGCTTTCACGTTTGATATTTTTACTGCACTTGTACATCTATTTGACGTGACCACCGACAGCTTTACGGGATAGGTAGCATAGACAGGGAACGTATGTTGAAATGGAGTGCTGGAAGTACGGATGTCCAGAGTACTTCCGTCTGCATAGTCCCAACGCCATTGTGTGATGGTACCTTCCTGGGAGCTGGACTTGTCAGTCAGGGTGACTGGTTGTTTTTCACAGATAGGGGAAGATGACACATCAAAATCTGCGATCGCACGCTTCCAAACTTTGATCGTCTGGGTGATAGAGTCTGTACAACCTCCAGTGGTCGAAGTGAATATATATTTGATAGTATGTGTTCCTTCGCCAGCTAGGGAAGGGTTGAAGATGCCTGTCGCAGAGACGCCAGGACCTGAAAAGCGGAAACTTCCTGGTACACCACCGATTTCAGTCGCTTCTGTAATCTGGTACGGTGGTGCATCAAAACAGATGTTCGGGATCAGGTTGAAGCGTGTCTTTGGGGCAGCATTTACCGTGATGGTCTGAGTAGTTTCTTTTAGACAAATACCGCCAGAAAATGCCTTTAATCTTATTCGATATGTTTTGGTAAGCGGCGACTGGAAGTTTGGATACTGATGTTTATAAATTTTTCCTAAGCGACTGTTCTCATCCGTTTCCACTATAGTCGGATTATTCACGTCATCCCAGTAGATTAAAATTTTCGTGATGACACCTGGGAAAACTGTCGAACTGTCAATAATCGCGACAGAGTCATTGGCGCACAGAGCAGTGGGGTTCAATACAACGAATCTTGCGATCGGGAAAGAACCATTAACAACGAGTCGCTGTACGATGGTATCTCGGCATCCATGATTCGTGTTAATATGCAAGCTGACATCATAGTTACCCACGGCTTTATAAGAATGCCTTGGATCTTTATCGGTGGCAGTATTGGAACTAATTGGCGGGGTATTCCAGTTCGGGTCACCGAAGTTCCAATTCCATTCAGAAATAGTGCCTGGGCTGGCAACTTTAGATGAGTCTAGAAATTCGGCATAGGTATCGTTCAGGCAGACTTCTGGGATGATAAAGCCAGCCTTAGGCTTTGGGTTGACGCTAAATGGCGGCAGTGTATTTACGCTGATGCAACCATTTGAATTTGTTACAGTAAAAGATATATTATATGTGCCAGGTTTTGCGAATACATGGGTAGAATTAGGCTGTGTAGATGTATTCTGGCTACCGGATGTGGTATCATCGAAATTCCATTGCCACTTCGTTAGGGAAGCACTATTTGCTGTCGACTGATCGGTAAAGGATATAAGGCCAGTAGCACAGACCGGACTGTTCGTAGTATAGGCAGCTAGTGGAAGTGGGAAGACCGTAATGGTGGCAGAACCAGACTGTATCTGTGTGCAAGCGGTTGAGGTTCCGTCTGTCACCGAGAGTAAGTTGTATGTAAGGGTAGTTGCCACATTCGTAGGTACAGGAATGGAAACGGTATCACCAACACTCGTAGAGACAGTTCGTGAAATGCCTCCGTTGATGTTGTACGAAAACGTGTAGGGTGCGGAAGATCCAGATCCTGTAAATGTAATTCTAGGGGATGGCGCATTCCTGCAAAGGCTGGTTTTGCCTTCTATAGTCGCTGTAGGTAAGGGTCGTACCGTCACTGTGGCAGTACCTGATTGGATTTGGCTACAGCCGGTAACGCTGCCATCTTTCACTGATAGCAAAGAATAGGTATATGTAGTGGCTGTTTGAGTTGGCACAGCAACAGACACGGTGTCACCAATGAGTGTGGAGACTGTTTGCTGGTTGCTACCATTGATTTGGTAAGTAAAAGTATATGGTCGTGTGGATCCTGATCCAGTGAAAGTGATTCGTGGCTGAAGTTGGTTAAGGCATGTGATAGTGCTTCCGGTGATGGTGGCGTTGGGAAGTGGATTTACAGTGATGGTAGCCGTGCCTGTGAGCAATTTGCTGCAACCTGTTGGGCTGCCCTCTTTTACTGCGATGAGGTTGTAGATGAAAATGCCTGTTGTATTAGTAGGCACTATAATGCTAACAGTGTCGGAGTTTGATGCTGTATTGACAGTTTGTACTGGTCCGCCATTGATCCTATAGGAGATAGTAAAAGGGGATTCTCCTAGCGTGGCACGGAATAGAATCCGAGGGGCAGGGTCGTTCAGACAGACAGAATTCGTACCGCTAATGGTTGCTACTGGAATTGGTTTAACCCGTATGATCGCAGATGCCGTATCTGAGATACATCCCACGTCTGTCATTACCACATATTTGACCGTGAAATTGCCCGTGTCTGCATATGTTTTTATCGGGTTTAATATATTGGCAGTAGTATTATCTCCGAAATATGTGATAAATTTCATCAGACTTCTACCATATCCGACCGATGCATCCGTAAAGGTCACAGGTTGCCCAAGGCAGACATTGGAAAAGTTGAGTTTGGCGATTGGATTCTCAAGAACATCTAAGTCAAATGATATATCTTGCTCTCCTCCGCATCCATCGGAGGTAGGATTATTTGCAATGAGTCGTACAGGGTATAACCCCACGGTCGGGACCACATACTGTCGAGGCAATTTATATCCATATACTTTTCGGCCGTTAATAATTGTACTGTCAGTCGGCTGGGGATTAATTAATGTTGTAAAAGCTATTCCCGCGTTGTTGAGTATTGTTCCGAAAATCCATTGAAGTTTTGTAGGCTTGTATGGTAATGTCATTGTAAAATAGTAAGGTGTATTTCGGCAGGTGGTTGGGAATTTGACAGTTGCTCCCGGTGTTTCGATCGATACGTATTGATAGAGGTCTTTGACATTTGCACCGGCGGAGTAGCCGTAGCTCTCAGCATTGGCATATCCATAGGCTAGGGCGTTGAAGCCAGAATCTGAGGAAAGAGTATGATACCCTTGGGTCACACTGTCGAGGTATATAAATGAAAAGTTACTGTTGGCGGGATGCGTTACCCAGTCGCTGGCAGGCACTGGATTCCCGTCAAGCCGGAAGGATGAGATGCCACTTCCCCTATTGGGCATGATTACGTGTATGTGGTGCTGCCTTCCTGCTGTTGCCACTAAGTTTGAACTGACCAAGGTCACTTTTGAAATATTCTGTTCCACTGGGTTGAGCAGGATCATGTCGGGATCGTAGTTGGTGGCATTCCCTGAACATCCCTGGGTGGTAAAATATTGTGCTAGCGAAATGGGTTGGTCTGAAGTGACTGAGTTGGGCGTGGTGTTTGAAAACTCATAGAATACATCATTCACGAAAGAAGCCGCTGGAATCAAACTGCCATTTAAAAAAACATTGCTGCTCGGGCTGCTCTTGATGATTCGATAAAAGTTCGTAGGCCTTTCAAAGCTGGGAACTGTCAAGTAGTTTTTACCCCAGGATGCCAGAGGGTATAACTGCTGATAGAGGTTGTCAGAGGAATTTGCCCCCCCGGCGCAGTTGCCAATGCGCATCTTGCCTGCACCTGAGAAAACTGCAATGCGTTTACAACTTGACGTACCTGAGGCTATGGAACGTATCCTGGAGCCTGTAAGATCTTCCCCAAACCATCCCCCGGCACTCTGGATAGTATTCACAGTACCTAAGACCTGGAAGATTTCGCCTTTATTCAAGGTCACCGTATTCGTGCTGCCGGCAGCCCACCCATTGGTAGTGGTGGCGCTTGGAACGATCTCCACAAGGGTGTTATCTTCTACGGCGATAATTGTAAAGTAAGAATTGGATCTGGACTCATTTGAAATTTGTGTATAATTCATCGATATGTATTCCTTTCCCAGCACATTTGTCGGCAGGCAAACGGTGGCTCCGCTCACGGCGCTAGCTGAGATATATGAATAAACGACTATCGGTCTCTCGCTGGTCACACGCACCGCCTTTCCCGTAATCAGTCCTGAAGTATTGAGGAAATTCGATCGCGGGACGTTCACAGCCACTACCTGGCCTGCGGTCAGACTCCCGGTTTGGATGTTGGCGCCCCCATAGATCTCTACAGTATATGTTGTCGCAACATCTGAGCTGATCCATAACGTCATACCCAGGCCATTGAAAGGAGGATTCGAGCCCGGGTTTCCATTCAACATCGCCACATGATAAGAAAAGGGTATCCAGAACTCCTTTCCCTTATTGGAGAAATCCTGTGCCTGGGTAAGCGTTCCTACCCATGTCAACATGAACAAGGCCATCAAGACCCGGAGTCCCTTTATGCTAACAGCCGTCATTTTGTATCAACTGGGTGATGTATTTCCTGATGCATGGGATAGATATCAAACCCTCATATAGGGTTGGGTATGACGGTGATTTCCAATGGTGGTTTAAGGGCGACATGCTCTTCTTATCCGAAATAGTCCAGGTTGGTCTCCGGCCTCAGGGCCTGCACCGTCTCACACATCAGTTTGACGGTGTTTTCGATGTCCTTCCTGTGGATCATCTCGACCGTGGTATGCATATACCGGAGGGGAATGGAGACGAGCACCGACGGGCAGCCATCGTTGGCATAGGCAAAAGAGTCGGTGTCAGTGCCCGTGCTGCGGCTCAGCGCCCGCCATTGGACAGGTATCTTCTTCTTTTCCGCCGTCTCACGGACAAAGTCAAGCAGCTTGTTATGGATCGCCGGGGCATAGGCCAGGGAAGGCCCTTTTCCACAGGATATATCTCCCTCTACGGTCTTATTTTTCATCGGCGTCGTCGTGTCGTGCGTCACATCAGTGATGATGGCCACATTCGGACGGATTCGCCGGGCGATCATCTCGGCTCCTCGCAGTCCGATCTCTTCCTGTACGGCATTGACGATGTATAGTCCGAATGGAAGCTTTTTCCCGTTTTCTTTTAGGAGCCTTGCCACCTCAGCGATCATGAACCCACCGATGCGGTTGTCGAGGGCCCGGCCAATGATGAAGTCGTAGGCCAGTTCATCGTAGCCCTCCTCGTAGGTGACGACCGCTCCGACATGGACGCCCAGCGACTCGACCTCATCGCGGTTGCGGGCGCCGCAGTCGAGGAATAAATTATCGACGCGGGGGACGGGGTCCTTACTGTCTGGTGTCGACATGCGCGTGTGGATGGCTGGCCAGCCGAAGACAGCTTTCACCGGCCCGTTGCGGCCATGGATCAGCACCCGCTTGGCAGGAGCGACCTGGTGGTCGACCCCTCCGTTGCGTTTCAAATAGATCAGGCCTTCTGCCGTGATATAGTTTACAAACCAGCTGATCTCATCGGCATGGGCTTCGAGGACGACCCGAAAAGGTGCATCCGGGTTGATGACCGCTGTGGCTGTGCCATAAGGGTCTGTAAAGGTCGTGTCTACATAGGGTCTAATGTATTCGAGCCAAAGTTTCTGTCCCCACCACTCGAAGCCGACAGGGGAGGGGTTGTCGATATAACGCCGGAGGAAGTCGTAGGAAACCTTCGGGATCGTCTTTTTCACTTTTTCTTTCGATTTTGCCATGTGCATGAATGCTCAGGGGGTGAAGGAAAATCAGGAGAGGTTGATGGAAATGGTCATGTATACTCGGATATCTGATGGATTTAAGGCTTGGCTGTAGGAAATTGCCAGCATGCTCAGGGCCTCAAAATGACGATCGAAGGTGTCTTGGCCGTATCGCTCAGATTGCCTTTATCATCCCGCAGCCAGAAACTGAAGACAGCCGTATCCGGGCGGGTGCAGCGGGGCTGCAGTTCGAAGGGGTACGTGAAAGACATGACAATCTCCCCTTTGAAGTTGGCCGTGCGTGGAACCGTACCAGGTATTCTGTAGAGCTGTGAATCGGTGAAATTGCTGCTGGGGCAGCGGGTCGTCTGCTTCCGCACATAGATCACGTCCTTGAAGTCCCCTTCTTTATCCGTCAGCTCGAGGATGATCTGTAGGCGGCCCTGTGCCGGTACGGTCGTAGCACTGACTTCCTTCAGCGTGAGACGGGGTCTGCTCTGAAGATTATCTTTGCCGCAGGACAGGTAGCCTAGTGTGACAAGGAATAAGAACGAAATCAGCCTCATGAAGTATTACGTTGCGACTCAAAAATAATCATTCGAGTTGAATAACAGGCCAGACTTCCTCATTCAGCCAACAGAACCCGGAGGTTTTAACAATTCTGAGTTCCCCCTCAAGGCGCTCGCATTATTCCGGTATCAATACCGTAGCAATCCTGTCTACCAAAGCTTCTGCGACCAACTGCGCCGATCCCCGGCATCGGTCCAGTCCATCACGGACATCCCATATCTGCCCATAGGGCTTTTCAAAACCCATCCCGTTGTTTGTGGCGACTTTCAGCCTGAAGCAGTCTTTACCAGCAGTGGCACGACGGGTAAAACGCCCAGCCAACACCAGGTAGAACGCCTGTCAGTCTATCGTGTCAGTTTTCTCGAAGCCTTCCGGATCTTCTACGGCGATCCTACCGAATGGTGTATACTCGCCCTGTTACCTTCCTACCTCGAACGCAGCGGTTCCTCCCTGGCCTATATGACAGATGAGCTGATCCGCTTGTCAGGGCATCCTTCCAGCGGGTTTTTCCTATACGATACCCCACATCTGCATGAGACCCTGCAGCAGCTCGAGCGGCAGGGCCAGCAGACGCTGCTGCTGGGGGTTACTTTTGCGTTGATGGACTTTGCAGCCACCTACCCCATACGCCTGCAGCATACGACGGTCATGGAGACCGGTGGCATGAAAGGGCGGCGGCAGGAACTCGCCCGGGAGGAGGTTCATAGCTTCTTACAACAACAGCTGGGCGTTACATCCATTCATTCGGAATATGGGATGACAGAACTGCTCTCCCAGGCCTATGCCCCCCGGGAAGGCCTCTTCCAATCACCTCCGTGGATGCAGGTACTCATCAGGAGCGAAGACGATCCGCTAGCAGTGAAAGGACCCCTGCCCGGTCAACGCATCTCAGGACCAATCAATATCATCGACCTGGCCAATCAGTCTTCCTGCGCCTTTATTGCCACCGACGACCTTGGAACCTTGTATCCCGACGGCCGCTTTGAAGTCGTCGGCCGCATCGACCACAGCGATGTGAGGGGCTGCAGCCTCCTCTATACTTAGCTGCTGCCAGCTGCCCTCGCGCACAGGGCTGCGGATATTATCTTTCCGGCAGATATCTTTACGGATCCTTCTAACCCATACCCACATGCAATATCTGCTGGGACTCGACATCGGCTCCTCTTCCGTCAAGGTGACCTTGCTGGATATTTCGACCGGGAAACCCAGCGCATCCGCCTTCTCGCCTGACTATGAAATGACCATCGAAGCCCCTGCTCCCGGCTTCGCTGAACAAGATCCGAACGACTGGTGGCGGGAAATGAGCAACGCCTTGGAAAAGTTAAAGAAGAAAATGCCCTTCACAGGAGAACATGTCGCGGCGATCGGCATCTCTTACCAGATGCACGGGCTGGTGGTGGTAGATAAAGAAGGGAAGCCCCTTCGAAAAGCCATCATCTGGTGCGACAGCCGGGCCGTGGTGCAAGGACAGACTGCTTTTCAATCCCTCGGGGAATATTTTTGCCTTTCCCATTACCTCAACGCACCCGGGAATTTTACCGCCTCCAAGCTCCGCTGGGTAAAAGAAAACGAGCCCCAACTCTATGCCAGGATCCACCAGGTGATGCTGCCCGGCGACTATATCGCGTATCGACTGACGGGTGAGATCTCCACTACAGTATCTGGCCTCTCCGAAGGGATCTTCTGGGATTATCTGGATGCTGGACCTGCCCATCACCTGCTGCAACACTATGAGATCGACCTAGACCTGTTACCCCCGCTTGTACCCCAGTTCGGCGAACAAGGCCGATTGTCTGCTACTGCCGCCCAGGCCTTGGGTTTGAAAGCGGGTACTCCCGTCATGTACCGTGCTGGCGACCAGCCCAACAATGCCTTCTCGCTCCGCGTACTGCAGCCGGGTGAGGTGGCTGCCACCGCAGGCACTTCGGGTGTCGTCTATGGGGTCACCGACAAGCCATCTTTTGATACAGCCTCCAGGGTGAATGCCTTTGTTCATGTAAACCATCAGCCGGCAGCACCCCGCTACGGTGTACTGCTTTGCATTAACGGGACCGGCATCCTCAACAGCTGGCTGCGAAAGAATGTGTTCCAAGGCCTCAGCTACCCGGCTATCAATGCCTTGGCCGCAAGCATCCCGATCGGGTCCGATGGGCTGCAGCTCTATCCCTTCGGTAATGGGGCAGAACGAGTGCTGTCGAACCGAGACATAGGGTCCTTCATGCGGGGGCTACACTTCAACCGCCATGATGCGGCCCACCTAGCCCGGGCGGCACAGGAAGGCATTGTCTTTGCCCTGCACTATGGCATGCGCATCATGGATGGCATGGGCATGGACCTACGCACCGTGCGGGCAGGCCATGCCAATATGTTCCAGAGCCCCGTATTCGCCCAGGCTTTTGCCGATGTCACTGGCTGCCAACTCGAACTCTATAACACCGACGGAGCACAAGGGGCCGCCCGGGCTGCAGGCCTAGCGGCCGGGATCTTCCGAGATGCTGCCGAATGCTTTGCCGGGCTTGACAAAATACAGTCCATCGAACCATCCAGGGAGGGAAGTATGGCCTACGTAGAGGCATATTCGAAATGGGAAGAAGGACTAGAAGGATCATTCCCTTTTTGATGGATAGAACCACTTTTGTAGCAGCGTTGTCCATCTTCTTTACCTACACCCGGCGACTTTTTCTTTTCTATGAGATGATTATCTTCAATCATACATTCCATTTCATCACATAACTCTAATCTATACAGATATGTCTGTCACCATCGGCAACAAAGAGTATTTTCCCGCTATTGGGCGCATCCTGTATGAAGGCCCTACATCCAACAACCCGCTGGCTTACAAGTGGTACGATGAAAACCGCATCGTAGCCGGTAAACCAATGAAGGAAATCCTCCGCTTTGCCGTCGCCTATTGGCATAGCTTCTGCAATACTGGAGGGGATCCTTTCGGGCCCGGTACTAAGATATTCCCCTGGGATACCTCTACAGACCCTGTCCAACGTGCTCGCGATAAAATGGATGCCGCCTTCGAGTTCATCAGCAAACTCGGCATCCCTTACTATTGCTTTCATGATGTTGACCTAGTAGATGAAGGCCCTTCGATCGCAGAATACGAGCGTAGGATGCAGGCCGCTGTCGCCTATGCCTCCGAAAAGCAGTCCGCCAGTGGGGTCAAGCTGCTGTGGGGAACTGCCAATGTCTTCAGCAACCCCCGCTACATGAACGGGGCCTCCACGAATCCAGACTTCCAGGTACTCGCCTGGGCCGGCACGCAGGTCAAGAATGCCCTCGATGCCACCATCGCTCTGAAAGGGGAGAACTATGTCTTCTGGGGCGGCCGTGAAGGATATATGACTTTGCTAAATACCGATATGAAGCGGGAGAAGGACCACCTCGCCCGCTTCCTTCACATGGCGAAGGATTATGCCAGGCGCCAGGGCTTCAAAGGCGTGTTCTTCATCGAGCCCAAGCCCTGCGAACCCACCAAGCACCAATACGACTACGACGCCGCCACCGTCGTAGGCTTCCTACGGCACTATGGCCTCGATGCCGACTTCAAACTCAACGTGGAGGTCAACCATGCCACCCTGGCCGGACATACCTTCCAGCACGAACTGCAGGTGGCGGCAGATGCCGGCATGCTCGGCAGCATGGATGCCAACCGCGGAGATGCACAGAACGGTTGGGACACCGACCAGTTTCCTATGAACCTGAACGACCTCGTGGAAGCCATGCTGGTCATCCTGGAGGCGGGTGGATTCGCAGGCGGCGGCATCAACTTTGACGCCAAGACAAGGCGTAACTCCACCGATCCGGAAGACCTTTTCCATGCCCATATCGGCGGGATGGACTCCTTTGCCCGCGCCCTGCTGGTGGCAGATAAAGTCTTGCGCGAGACGCCCTACCGGCAGTTCCGCGAAGATCGCTATGCCTCTTTTGACACCGGCACCGGCCAGCAGTTCGAACAAGGACAGCTCAGGCTGGAAGATCTTCGTGCCTATGCCATGGAAAAAGGCAAGCCCAGTCAGCGCAGCGGCCGTCAGGAATGGCTGGAGAACTTAATCAATAACTGCATCTAAAGGTTTACCATGAAGGTTATCGTCTCCTCGGACTTTGACTCCATGTCAGAAGCAGCCGCAGAGGATTGCATCCACCTGTTGAACCGCATCCATAAGCCGCTGCTCTGCCTTGCTTCCGGAAATTCTCCGATAGGATTCCTGCGCCTGCTGCGCACGCATTACAGTCATCGGCCAAGGCCTGACTGGTATTTTGTCGGACTGGACGAATGGATCGGTATCGCCCCAGATGAAGCCGGCAGCTGCCGGCACTACCTTGGCAAACACCTGTTTCAGCCATTGGACGTGACAGAAGATAGGATTTCATTTTTCGACGGCATGACCCAAGACCCTGCGGCTGCCTGTCGGAAGGCAGCCGCCTTCGTCGAAGCACACAAAGGCATAGACATCTGCGTCCTGGGTATCGGCACCAACGGGCATCTTGGACTCAATGAACCTGGCTCCACCAGCGATACCCCCAACCGGGTTGTGACACTGACAGGCAGCACCATCGATGCGGCCCAATTCTTTTTTGAGGGTCCTCGCGACATTCGCCAAGGCATTGCGCTCGGCCTTTCCACCTTGCTGGCGGCAAAGACGGTAATCTTGTTGGCGACAGGGGCAGGGAAAGCGGAGATCATCCAAAAAGCCCTAGAAGGCCCTGTGGATGCCGAGATACCTGGCAGCTACTTACAGCAACATCCCGACTGCAGGGTCTACCTCGACGTGGCCGCCGCCAGCCACCTGCAGCACGGTCGCTGAATCAGGCCTGTATCAGACGGCAATTAGGCCATCGACAGGGATCCATGCCCGCTGCTCGCTGCTTGCAAAGGCCAGCTCAATCACTCGTACGACATTATGTCCATGCTCGGGCCGCTCCTGAAGGGGTTCACCCATGCGGATGGTGCGGTACAGGTTCCGGTAGTACATGCCGAAATCCCCTTTTATAGAAGGCCAGGTCTTCTGTAGCACCTCCCCGTTGCGCTCCGTATGCAGTAGTCCATGAAAGGCCGCATCCTCATGGCACCAGTCGACACCCACCGGCAGCTCGCCCGCTTTGAGCCGATCTTCCTGCGGGTCTTCTCCGGACTTCAGAAATGAACCCTTGGTGCCATGCAGCTGGTAGCGGGGGCCCATCTCTCTGACAAGCATGGAAGAATGGAGGGTGACTTTCAAGAAATCGTAGTCGAGTTGCAGGTCGAAGTAGTCGTCTACTTGTGAATAGTCCTTCTGGCGCCGTATATCTGCCAGAATGCTGCGCGGGAAACCGAACAATTGCAGGGACTGGTCGATGAGGTGTGCGCCCAGATCGTACAGCACGCCTGCGCCTGGCTCGGCAAATTCTCGCCAAAGGCCGTAGGTGCGAGGGTCGGGACGGTAGCGGTCGTAATGCGCGGTGAAAGTATGCAGCTTGCCCAGCAGGCCTTCCTCCAGTATTGCTTTCATCGTCAGGTAGTCGGCCACATAGCGGCGGTTGTGGTATACGGAGCAAACTTTTCCCACCTTTTCCGATAATTCGCAGAGCGTCCTGGCCTCCCAAGAGTGGATGGTGAAAGGCTTCTCTACGACCACATGCTTGCCGGCCTCCAGGCAGGCTTTCGCATAGGGGAAGTGTGTGTCGTTGGGCGCCGTGATGATGACCAACTCGATCGCTTCATCCGCCAGCAGTGATTCCAAGTCTCGATGCGTCCGGATGTCTGGATACTTGTTGGCAGCTGCATCCCCGCGTCTTTCTAAGACGGCCTCCAGTCGGTAGTCTGGCATCGTGGTGAGAAAAGGCGCATGGAACGTGCGCGAGGAGATACCAAAGCTTACAAGGGCGCTGCGTATAGGTGTAGGAGACATTCCAATACTTTCACATAAAAATAGGGGAAACAGCGAAGGATATCTTCTCCTTGCCTCATTGTAAGCATGAGGGGCAATGGATTTCTAGCTGTATTTTTGAATATGGAGTTTCGGGTAGTTTTTTTTTTATGGTTCGTTGCTCTACATCTTTCCTGCAATGATCGAAGGGCCACTTCGATGGAAGATAAGAGAATCACATCTTCCATGACCTGCAGCAATGGCCTGACGGTGTCGGACAGTGCCCTTTACATGCAGGGTGGGGGCGAGGCTTTCTTGCCAACCCTGGAAGACAGTGCGCGCATTCCGGGCCGAGTGCCCGATGGCATGGTCCTGGTGCCGGGGGGAGAGTTCAGTATGGGTTCCGTCAATCCATTGGGCATGCAGGGGGGAGGACACGAGGATATGTATGATGCCCGTCCGGTACATCGTGTGCGGCTAGATCCTTTCTACATGGATGCTTCAGAAGTCACCAACCGCCAGTTCGAGGCGTTTGTGACCGCCACCGGATATGTTACGATCGCCGAGCAGACGCCCACTAAAGAGGAATTCCCGGAGGCACCATCAGAGAACCTCGTCGCAGGCTCGGTGCTCTTCACACCACCTCCGCAGCCTGTACCCTTAGACGACCACTTGCAATGGTGGAGTTATGCCCGGGGTGCCAGTTGGCGTTATCCGGAAGGGCCTGGCAGCAGCCTGCAAGGAAGGGAGGATCATCCAGTGGTGCACGTCGCATGGGCAGATGCCGCCGCCTATGCACGCTGGGCTGGGAAAAGACTTCCCACTGAGGCTGAATGGGAATTTGCCGCTAGGGGTGGACGCCCGGGCAATCTATTCGCATGGGGCAATCAGATAAATCCGTCCGGACGATGGATGGCCAACTCGTTCCAGGGCAGCTTCCCCCATCAGGATGCAGGTCAAGACGGCTATCGTGGGGTGGCGCCAGTCAGACGATTTCCTCCCAATGCATATGGGCTCTATGATATGGCGGGGAATGTATGGGAATGGTGTTCCGACTGGTATCGGAATGATTACTACAAACTTTTGGCCAGTCAACTATCGGTCGCGCTTAATCCCAAGGGTCCCACAGATTCCTTTGATCCCAGTGAGCCGGGTGTCCCCAAGCGTGTTCAACGCGGCGGTTCTTTTTTATGCACCGACCAGTATTGCACGCGGTATATGGTGGGTACGCGTGGAAAAGGTGAAGTTTCTTCTTCTACCAACCACATCGGCTTTCGATGTGTCAAGAATATATTCTGATCGGGACTGCCGGTTATCGCATACGGCAGATGCTGCTTTGTACTGTCTGTCCAAAGCCCCTACCTTTGCACGCGAAAATCTATACGATATGGGCAAATATAGGGCTGGTGTGCTTTTTGGAGAGGAGCTCCGTTCGATCTACCAGGATGCAAAGGACCAAGGTTATGCCTTGCCGGCTGTCAATACCACTGGATCGAACTCCATCAATGCCACCCTAGAGACGGCTGCCAAGGTAAACTCCCCGGTGATTATCCAGTTTTCCAACGGCGGGGCTCAATTTATCGCAGGCAAAGGCATGCCCAACGAGGCCTTGCAGGCGAACATCTCAGGCGCAGTCTCCGGTGCGTTGCATATCCACAATGCTGCTAAGTACTACGGCGTGCCTGTCATCTTACATACCGACCATGCCGCCTATAAATGGCTGCCGTGGGTCAGTGGGATGATCGATGCCGGAGCTACATATTTCAAAGAGAAAGGCCATCCGCTCTTCAGTTCTCACATGCTCGACCTATCTGAAGAACCCCTCGAAGAGAACATCGCCACCTCCGCAGCATACTTCCAACGCATGGCCCCACTTGGGATGGGTATTGAGATTGAACTCGGCGTCACTGGAGGAGAGGAAGACGGGGTCGACAACAGCGATGTAGACAATGAGCGTCTCTACACGCAGCCACAGCACGTCGCGAAGGCCTATGAAGAGCTCCGTAAGGTCAGCGACTTATTCACCATCGCGGCTGCCTTCGGGAACGTCCATGGCGTCTATAAACCGGGTAATGTGCAGCTGCGCCCCGACATCTTGCGGAACAGTCAGCACTACATTCAAAGCCATTATGGCACTGACCTCAACCCGGTATTTTTTGTTTTCCACGGCGGCAGCGGCTCCCCCCAAGCGCAGATCCGCGAAGCAATCGGCTACGGTGCCATCAAGATGAACATCGATACTGACCTGCAATGGGCTTTCTGGGAAGGAGTGCTGAAATACTACCAGAAAAACCAAGCCTACCTGCAGGGACAACTGGGTAATCCCGAAGGAGATGATAAGCCGAATAAAAAATTCTACGACCCCCGGGCATGGCTTCGGAAAGCAGAAGAGTCGTATGGCGCCCGCCTGGAAATCGCATTCCAGGACCTCAACTGCATCAACCGGAATGCCTGACTTGGCTACAGATAGACAACGTTTTGAGATCTCGCTCCTACGGGTTATTGGAACAGGCGGAAAAAGATGAAATTCCCTACCTTCAGGTCCAACAAATACCTTTACGATGAAGCGAGTTTTTCATCTGCTCCTGACGGGTACAATGGCCTACTGGTTGCTGGCCTGCAATGGCTCCAGTAGCGGGGCATCTTCTGCTGCTGATTCGGCAGATCTCACAAAGGATTGGACCCTCAGCGTTCAATTGTGGACCTTCCACATATTCGATTTCAACACCGCCATTGAGAAGGCCGACAGCGCAGGCCTACAAACGGTGGAAGCTTTCCCTGGCCAAAAGCTGGTCGGATATCCAGATACAGCCTTCGGTGCAGGCATGTCCGCGGCCTCCCGCCAGCAAGTGAAAGCCTTCCTGGCCCAGAAAAAAATATCCATCCTGGCATATGGCGTCGTTGTGCCACAGACCGCCGGAGAATGGGTTTCCAACTTCGAGTTCGCCAAAGACATGGGCATCCGCTATATCACGACGGAGCCACTCAAAGAACACTGGGATCTGGTCGATAGTCTATCCGGTGCGTACGACATCCCCATTGCCATCCATGACCACCCTAAACCCAGCCCATATTGGCATCCGGACTCTGTCCTCGCCGCCGCCGCCGGTAGGCCGCACATAGGTGCCTGCGCCGACATCGGGCACTGGGTCCGTAATGGCCTGAAGGCATCCGAATGCGTGCATAAACTGCAAGGAAAGATTGTGGGTCTTCACCTGAAAGATGTTAAAGTATTTGGCCAGACGGATGCTGCAGATATGATACCTGGCACCGGTGTGGTCGATATCCCTGCTGTTTTGGCTGAACTCAAACGGCAAGGCTTCAAAGGAAATTTTTCTATTGAACACGAAGACAATTGGGACAACAATGTTCCCGATGTCAAACAGATTGTCACTTACTTCAACGAGCAAGTAAAAGCTTTACAGTCCTCAAAACCAGAGTGATGAGTACAGCAGCCAGTTTGCGGGTGCTGGTGGTGGGATGCGGTAATATGGGTGCCTCCCACGCCATCGCCTATTCGAAGATGCCTGACGTCAGGATCTGCGGGATCGTGTCTCGCGGCGATAGTAAGTCAGCACTAAACGACCGACTCGGTGGTAGCTACCCGTTGTTCGAAGATTATACGGAAGCCCTGCAACATACTGCCCCGGATGCCGTCTGCATCTCTACCTATCCCGACACCCATGAAGCCTTCGCGGTAGCAGCCCTTGAGAGAGGTTGCCATGTGTTCATGGAAAAGCCCATTGCAGATTCGGTGGCCGGTGCAGAGCGGGTGGCAGAGACCGCCAGGCGTGTAGGGAAAAAACTTGTGGTAGGATATATCCTTCGACATCATCCATCCTGGATCCGCTTTATTGAGGAAGCCCGACATTTGGGCAAGCCCCTGGTGATGAGGATGAATTTGAACCAGCAGAGCCATGGATACATGTGGGATGTCCATCGGAATCTGATGAAGAGCCTGAGTCCGATCGTCGATTGCGCCGTGCATTATATTGACGTCATGTGTCAGATGGTTCGCTCCAGGCCGCTGAGGGTACATGCCATTGGGGCCAAGCTGACCCCCGACATTCCTGCATGGAACTACAACTACGGGCAACTCCAAATACATTTTGAGGATGGGTCCGTAGGTTGGTATGAAGCCGGCTGGGGGCCTATGATGAGCGAGACAGCCTTTTTCATCAAAGATGTCGTTGGTCCCAAAGGCGCTGTCTCGATCGTAGCCAAAGAGGCCTCATCGCAAGGGCACTCCGACACCATCGATGCCCATACCAAAACGGAATCCCTGCGCCTTCATCATGCAGACATCGATGCCCAGAATGAGTTCACTCGTCCAGACCAGTGGATCGATCTTTCCGATGAGCCCGACCACCAAGGACTCTGTGATCGGGAGCAGGATTATTTCCTCAAAGCCATCCAGGAAAATCTCGACCTGACAGACCATGTCCAGGATGCAGTGGATAGCCTCCGCATTGCCTTTGCCTGCGATGAGAGCGTCCGGACCGGCCAGGTCGTCTCGCTCTGAAGGTGCAAAAGTCTCTTTCTCTGCTTTGGCCTTTCCCTTCGCAGTTCCTGGCACCCCCCCTCATCATATCCCTTCATACCGCTCGGAGATCGTGGTTTACGCGGTTTTCTCTGTGAGAAATACATTTTATCAGGGCTATTCTTCCTTTTTCTAACCCTATCCCCCCGACTATTTTACACTTCGACTTTGAGGTTGATCGGGGGATATAATTTTTTGATAGATAATCATAAAAGTCATTTTATTTTGAAAATTATCTTAGATACAGTATTTATTAGTGTATATAATTCAATGTCCTTCCTTTAATATATTTTTTTTTTAAAATTATTTTTTTTTTCGGCCGCACACAAGTTTTCGCCTCATTTTCAGTTTAGTATGTGTGCCATTTATGCTTTGTGCGTTTGATTAGAAAACAAACATTGTGTACAGGCTAAAATGGGCACTCATCCAATATCCTCCTGCACCGATGCTGTGACTGAGGTGGCGTAGCCATCGAGTCGCAAAGTAGCTTCAGGTTCTGGGTTATAAATAAATGATAATGAGAACGGTAGTGATGTATTTTCTGGCAGTTTGCTGCTTGACCCAAGTAGGGTGTCTGTCTTATCGGGAGATGGTGAATTTTCAGGATGGAGCGGATCTGGGCAAGATGGGGGGAGTTAAAATCCCAGTGATATCGGATCTGACTTTAAGGCCGGACGACATGGTGGCTGTTACGTTATACAGCTACAACCAGGAGGAGGCTGTTCGTTTTAATATTTTCAGTAACCAGTCGCAAGTGCAGCTCTCGGCCCAAAGTAGTCAATCTGCCACCTTGGCTGAACCCCTTGGCTATCGGGTCGATTCCAAAGGGTCCATTGAAATGCCTGTGATTGGTCGTGTTTATGTCGCCGGACTGACGTTGGAGCAGCTGAGGGACAGTGTCCATGCAAAGGTCGCGGCCACAGGATATTTGAAAGACCTCAGTGTGCAGGTCAGATTTCTGTCGTTTCGCATCACCATCTTAGGGGAGGTCAACAACCCCGGTACTTATACCGTGCCGACCCAGCGCATCAACGTGCTGGAAGCTTTGGGCTTGGCTAAAGATGCGACGCTCTATAGCAGGAGAGATAACATTCTGGTCGTCCGGGAGCAAGGTGGCCGCCGGGAATATGGTCGAATCGATTTAAAATCAAAGGCGCTATTTGAGAGCCCATTCTACTATCTCCAGCCCAATGATGTCGTATACGTAGAGCCTCACCGCTCGAAGGTTTTGTCTGCTCCAGACCCTGTGAGCCGCTATCTGGGCATCGTCTTGGGACTTGCCACTTTGGCCACCTTACTTTCTACGCTTTAAGTGTTTCACCGCCCCATAATCCAATAAATCCGTGAATCCACAGAACTTATCCTATCCGGTATCCGGCCGAAAAGCCCTCTCAGAAACCGATGAGAAGCCAATCCGTTTCCGGAGCGTCTTCTGGAACTTCGCACAGTTCTGGCCCATCATTGGCCTGTCCTGCTTGATGGGTGGTGTTGCCTCCTTTGTATTCTTGAAGCGGTCTCAGCCCTTGTACAGCGCCACCACCAAGATCCTGATCCGAGACGAGACGAGCTCTGGGCAGATCACGGAGGCTAGTGTATTTGAAGACCTAGGACTGATCAGCCGAAGTGGAAATATTGAGAATGAGATGGAAGTACTGCAGTCTGTAAATCTCATGAAATCGGTTGTTTCAAACCTCAAGCTACAGACAGTCTATCATCGGCAGGAGGGTTTGAGGGACATCGATCTCTACAGGGGCTGTCCCATCCAACTCAGCGCATGGTCGCCGACAGATAGCCTCCGGGATGCGCAGGCCCAGTGGCAGGTCGAGCCGTTGGACGCCGTTCGCTATGCAGTTGACTGGGAGGGCAAGCGGTATGAAGGGCGATTTGGTCAATTGCTGGTGACAGATAGGGGTGTCTTGCTTTTCTCCCGCAATAAGCCGGGGTCAGCAGCAGGGGTTGGGCAGTCCTTCCGTGTTACTTTGCGGAGTACTGATGCGGCGGCCACTGCCATCAAAGGTCAAATGGACATCAAATACATTGGCAAGCGTTCCACTGTTCTGGCGTTAACCTTGCAGGATCCCGTCATGCAGCGGGCCAAAGACATCCTCGACGAGTTGGCAAGGGTCTACGATCAATCGCAGTTGACAGACCGAAAGCGTATCTATGTCAACACGATTTCTTTCATTGACGACCGGCTTGGTATCCTAACATCTGAATTGTCAGACATTGAGTCGTCCGTCGAACGCCTCAAGAGCCGAGGAAAAATCCTCGACCCCATCGCAGAGATGCCACTGCTCCGCGAAGAGACACAGGCCTATGAAAAACAGCTGACAGAGAATGAGATCCAGCTCGACATCATCCGCAACATCCGTACCTACCTTTCCCGAGAAGTAGAGCGGTTCGATTTCATTCCTTCAAACCTTGGCATCAATAACCTCACCCTCACGGGGATGCTTGAGCATTTTAATACGCTCCTATTGGATAAGGAGAAAGCAGCCTCTATGCTGGGGTCTTCCAACCCGCAGCTGAAAGCCATGGATCGACAGTTGGCCAATCTGCGCTCAGGTATATTACAAAATATTACCGGGCTGGAGAAAGACTTGCAGGTGACTCGCAGTCGACTCGACGGCATCAAGCAGCGCCTGCAATCACGCATCTCCGGACTGCCGGAGCAGGAGCGTCTGCTCATCGATGTACAACGCCAGCAAACCATCAAGCAGAACCTCTATCTCTACCTTTTACAAAAGAAAGAGGAGTCTGAATTGTCCCGTACGGTGGCGGTCTCCAATAACAAAGTCGTAGAGCCTGCCATGAGCATGGGGCAGGTGTATCCTGTTGCGCGGAATGTCTGGGCGCTAGGGCTGGGTGCCGGATTTCTGCTTCCCATCTTCATCATAGGGATGCTGCAGGCCCTCAACACTAAGGTCCGGGGTGTGGATGACATCCGTCGGCATACCCGGGTGCCTTTGCTGGGTCTAATCAACCACTCCAGCAACAACCATCCTGTCGCCGTCAGGGGCAATAGCCGGTCCGTCATTTCCGAGATGTTCCGGCTGATCCGTGCCAACTTGCAATTCATCGGCGTCGGTACGCCGGCAAATGCCATCCTCATCACATCTTCTGTTTCTGGCGAAGGCAAAAGCTTTGTCAGTCTGAACCTTGGCATTACCTTGGCCCTCACCGGCAAGAAAGTGCTGTTGATCGAACTTGACTTGCGCAACCCCCGCATCGCACGTACCCTAGGGGGTAGCTTCAAAGAGGGTCTGGGAATCACACAATACTTGAGGTCAGACGACATGCACTGGTCATCCGTGGTCAGACCTTCTGGCCTGGAGCAGGGGCTTGATATCGTATGCTGCGGTCCCATCCCACCCAACCCCAGCGAACTGCTGATGGGGCAACGGATCGTAATGCTCTTCAACGAGGCCAAGAAGGTGTATGACCATATCATCATCGACTCCGCACCAGTGGGATTGGTGAGCTACGCGCTGCTCTTGGGTCGATTGGTAGATACTACCTTATACATAGTACGGAAAGACATTACAAGCCTGGCACATCTGGAGATCATCGAGGAGACAGCCGCACTGGGTAAGCTTCCAAGGCCTTTTGTGGTACTAAACGCAGTCAGGAGGACCTTCCTGGGCTATTCTCAGAGCCATCTTTACGGATATGGCTACTACCAAAAAGATAAGTCGACAACCTCTTGGCTGAAGAAGTCTGAGTGTGCTTTGGAGCCTGTTCCTGCCTGACCCCCTTTGACTGGAGAATGTCAATGCACTACATGGATATAACTTTCCCGGATGCTATTTCCTGAACTGTCTGTTCGCAAAGGGGTGATTCGAAACCTTGCTTCACAGCTGTTTACAAGGCTTTTTTCTAACATCGGCGTGCGGTTGTTGCAAGTGCCCATCTTGCTCCAGGTCCTCGGTGGGGATGCCTATGGGCGTTGGCTGCTGCTCTCCACCGTGCCTGCCTGGCTGACATTGTCGCATCTGGGATTTGGCACCGTTGCTGGTAATGAGATTCTAATATCTGTCTCTTCCGGCGATGAGAAGAAAGCCAACACCCTGTATGCCACTTCCTGGAAGATGGCCCTGCTATGCTCAATGATTTTGATTCCCCTGGTAGTGGCTGCAACTGCAGGATTACCCATAGAGGATTGGATTGGCATGGGCTCCGGGAAAGCATGGGAGGTCCGTGTCAGCTTGTGCTGCCTCTGTCTTTCTGTGGTCATCTCTTTGTTTACAGATATTTTTTCCATGCGGCTAAGGGCAGGTCGACGCTCAGACACAGCCTCCTATTTGCTGGGATTCCAGTTATGGATGGAATTATTTCTGATCTGGTGGTGGACGCGTGATGGGTCGGAGTTCTGGCGTCTGGGGCTTGCTAACCTGGTATCCACGATTGCCTGTCTCGTGCTGACGGCTGTTGCCGGCTGGAGACTGCTGCCCAACCTCCGACTGCAGATGAGACTAGGCTCTGGGAAAGATATTGCGCGCCTGTTTCGTAAAAGCATGCATTATCAGATGCTTCCACTGGGGCATGCAGTGATCTTACAAGGGCAACTCCTGGTCGTCAATGGATGCCTGGGTACTGCGGCGGTCGCATTATTCAGTACAGCCCGAACCTTTGTGCGCCTCGCTAGTCAGACAACAGAGCTCGTCAATCATTCTGTCTGGCCCGAGCTGAGCAGGCTATTTGGGAAAGGAGATATATCCAAAGCGGCCAGACTACATCGGCTTTCGGTCTCTGTAGCTTTCACAGCCATCTGTCTGATCTGCCTTCTGTTGTATTGGACGGGGATTCCTGTATATGCCTGGTGGACGAAAAGCATCCTGAGCATCGATAAAGGCCTCTTGTTTTGTTTCCTGGTGTCCGTCCCTTTGACTGCACTCTGGTATACGAGTTCCATCGTGCATTTGTCATACAACCGCTACGAAGGCTTGGCCTACCGATATTTACTCGCTGCTTCGCTCTCGCTGGCTGCGTGCTATGTTCTGTCCATCTACTGGGGTTTGAAAGGGGCTGCGATATCAACTTTACTCTGTGATGTGATGATGATTCCCTTTGTCATAGCTACCTCCCTGCAGCTGACCCATGACCGCTTGCCTGGCATTCTGTCTCGCATCTGGCAGGATGCCTTAGCAGTGATCCCATCTATCCACTCCGTCCGAAGAAGTTAGTCAGGCCATCCTATGCCCCATACGCCTGACATACCCCGGGTGGTTGTTTCCAATGGATCCTATCGTTTCCACCTTAGTACCCTGGCAGCAGAACTATCCCGCTCAGGACATTTAGCAGCCCTCATCACAGGAGGCTATCCCAAGGGCTTTTGGAAAAGATCGCTCGAAGCCATTCCGCTGGCTGGTATCCGTCGTCTCCTTGATAGAAGAGAAGAGCTTCCCGATGCATTGGTGTCGGCCTGCAATACAGCTGAAATATGGTTCAAGACGGGTGATCTGCTCTTCGGGAAATATTGGCCGGACGCACAGCATCGGTTGCATCGATATGCTTTCTCTCAGTATGCAGCCCATGCTTTGCGAAGGATGGAAAAGATGGATTATCAAATCTATCATTACCGGAATTGTTTTGGGGGAGTCGCTGCGCAGAAGGCAAGGGCCATTGGGCGGAAGACCCTCTGCGATCACTCCATAGGGCATCCTTATGCCGTCTCCTGGATTCGTCGGCAGATGGCAGCGATCATCCCATCGCACTTGACGCCTCAGCCATTGAATATCCTAGAGCAGCAATATCTGGAAGATTTCACTCATGCTGACCATTTCCTGGTGAACTCTGATTTTGTCAAGTCCACTTTTGTAGCCTCAGGGGTCGACGCATCCAAAGTGTCTGTCGTGTACTGGGGCGTCGACTCCTCATTCTTGCGTGCATCCGACGAGGCAATGAAAGGCTGGCCGGCCCGGCGTCCTTCGTCTGACCTGCTCTTTTGTGGGGGCTTCGGCCATCGAAAGGGGGCATTTGAGTTGATGGAGGCACTTGACTGCCTAGAAGACAAGCCCTGGACGCTGACAGTAGCAGGTGGTATTGAGCCAGAGGTGATCTATCGCTGGAGCCAATTCATCCAGAGACACAAGGACCGCATCACTTTTCTGGGATTTATGCCAAGGGATGTACTTGCGCATACCCTTTCATCGTTTAGGACATTTGTATTCCCTAGCCTCATGGAGGGATCGGCTCGGGTCGTATTTGAGGCCCTTGCGTCGGGATGTTATGTGATCACGACACAACAGGCAGGCTCGGTCGTGGAAGACGGCATTCATGGCAAGCTGACTTCCCCGGGCTCAGTCAAATCCCTGACTGAGGCAATCCAGGCCACCTGCCTGTCTGGTTTCGACGAGATGGCCTCTGAGATGGGAAAGCGTAATGCGATCTGGGTAAGGGAAATGTACCGGCCAGAGCAGTATGCGGCCCGCGTGGTATCGGTCTACGAAAAAATGCTCGACAACTGAGATGAAAATATATCCTTCACAGCTTTTTCTTTTCCTGGCTGGGTTTCTGGTGTTCTTCCGGATCGACCTGGTTGGTGTGCTGACCTATTCCGAGCTGTTGACCCTAGGCTATGTCTTGATCAATGGCAAGAAGGTTTGGGATGTCCTCCTCGAAGACCGACTGATGAAGACCATCATGTTGGCATGGCTGGTATATCTCGTCATGCAGATTGCCTCGGACATGATCTATCAAACACAGCCATCTGATTATTACCGGGGATGGGCCAGGCTGCTTTTTTTTGCAGTGAACACAGCGGTGCTGGCATCTGTGGCCAGAGGCCGTTCTGATCGGATTGTAGCTTTTTTCCTGGGCTACCTCATCTCCTTGATATGGGCCAGTCATCGGCAAATAAATGAATACCTCTTAGAATGGAAGTTCGGATATGGCCCTGCACTTACCTTGGCTGTCACCATCGTTGCAGGGCTGCTACCCTCTGACCAGCGCGACCGGTCGGCTGGATTCTTGCTGATTGGTTTTGGCTTGTTAAACCTCTTCAATGGCGCCAGGTCCCTGGGAGGGCTCTGTCTTTTTGTCGGGGTACTCTCACTCTTTTCGAGATATTTCAGAAACAACCTGCAATATGACTCTGCCTTCAACGTGAAGTTTATCCTGCCGGTCCTGATATCCACGTTATTGATTTATGGCTTGTATACGCAAGGTGCTTCCTCTGGAATGCTGGGAGAGAAGACTCGAGAGAAGTATGAGAAACAGACCCAAGGCGGGAAAAACGTCGTCTCTGGCGGACGGATGGAATATACCATTGCCATCCCAGCTATCCTCGAGTCTCCTATCCTTGGCTATGGCTCCTTTGCCAGAAATGCAGACTACGTAAAGAAGTATATCCAGATCAATGGCATCGACCCAGACTCTTTTGATGCGGAATTCCTGCTCGATCTGGGTACCATCCCCACCCATTCCCATATCCTCGGATCCTGGGCAGAGGCGGGCATTGCGGGTGGTGTCTTTTGGGTCATCATCCTTTTTTTCGCCGGTAGTGTGTTCTTTCGGATCTTGAAAGGACAGGATATGCCGTTTCGCCTGTTCTGTCTTTTTATACTTTCCTCCTTCATCTGGGATATCTTGTTTTCCCCATTTGGTCTGGAGCGGCGGGTGACGGATCCGGCCATGATCGTCCTTATGGTTGCCGTCCGGATGCTGCTGGACAGGCAGAAAGACTATGCTCATGGCCAAGCGCAGCCTGGGTATCGTATCATGGACGGCACGGTCATCGACCGATTGGCATATTTCCCCCATCGCGGATAAGATGCACATCTGTTTTCTGACAACGGGAAATATCCGGCATATCGCCACCATGAAGCGGGCGATTGGATTGGCCAACCATATGGCCGACCTAGGATGGGAGGTATCAATTGTGGCGATGGACTGCTCAGACAACCGCGCGCAGATCAGGCAGAGCTGTGATGCGCGGGTCATCCTACGAACCTTCGATGATTCATCTGCATTCCTGGAAGTGGTGCAGAAGACTAGGATACTTCGTTCCATGTCGGTGGATGTCCTGTACTTATGTTCCTATAGTTTCCGGAACCGGGTATGGCAGCCTGCTGTCCCACGACGGATGCGGATGGTTGTAGAGCACAGTGAGCTCTTTTCTTCCATCCAGGGTGTCTCACTGCTGAAACGTATGATCGCAGCCTATTTTGAACGTCTTTCGCTGTCAGTCTCAGACGATATCGTCTGTGCCAGCCAGTACCTTTATGATCATTATACCAGAAAAAAAGGGATCAATGGCCCTCGCGTCCACTATCTCCCATATGGATATGCGGAGAGCCTGAAGACGGATCCGCCATGCCTCCTTGAAAAGTTGCGGAAAGATTATGACGGGCAGTACAATGTCGTCTACATGGGAAGCCTGATCCGGGACTATGGTCTTTTCCTGATGCTGGAGGCGTTCCGTCAGTTGAAAGGCACCAAAAAATCCTTCTATCTCCATCTGCTCGGATCCGGCCCCGATGAGGCGGCAGCGAAAAAATTTGTACAGGACAACGAACTTTCCAGCCATGTCGGCTTTGCCGGTTATGTGCCAGAGTCCCATCTGTCCTCCTGGTTCCATCTGGCAGACGCTTTCCTGGCGCCCTTGTCTGATACAGTGCAGGACCATGCCCGTTGCCCCAGTAAAACCTATATGTACTTAGCTTTTGGCAAACCCATCCTGACCTGTCGGATAGGCGAGTCGGCTCAGCTTTTTGAAGATCCCAAGCTTTTCTTTCAGCCAGACAATCCAACAGACCTGGCAGCTCGCCTGCAGGTACTGGCGGAATCACCTGACTGCATCCTGCCACCCGTATCCGCCCATAGCTGGTTGGAACGGGCCCGTTCACTATCCCACATGCTCTTGCAACCCCATGGCTAGCAGGTTCATCTTCTGGCAGAATATCAACAGTATACACCAGTCTGCCTTTCTGCGGGCATTAGCAGAAAGGCATGAAGTCATCTTGGTGACTTCAGAGTCAACCACCGGTAGGGAACATATGGGCTGGACAGAGCCCTCATTGCCATCTGTCCGCTGTCTTCGGATGGATGCATTTCCTTGGATGGAACTCATCCGTTCTAGCAGCAGTGATACCGACTGCCATGTATTTGCAGGGCTGCATGCCTTTCCGCGTATCCATGAGGCTTTCCTGGCAGCAGTGGCCAGAGGTTGCCGGATTGGATTGTACACAGAGCCCTTGGTCAGGGAAGGTGTCCTGGGCGTTTTAAAAGACATCAGAGGACGAGTAGACGGCTATAGGTTTGCTGATGCCATCGATTTTATTCTTTGCATAGGACCAGAGTCCAGACGACAGTTTCTGAAATGGGGCTTTCCTGCCAATAAGCTCTTCAACTGGGGATATGTGACAGAAGAACAAGCTGTTCATGACACGGACCATTTGACGGATCCTCGCTTTCGGGCTATATTTCCCGCTTCTTTCATTCCCCGGAAGGGGGCTGATATCCTAGTCAAGGCTGTTCAGTCCATGAAACATCGGACAGCTATACACATCGATGCCTTTGCTATAGATCTCCGAACGATCAACAGTTGGCAGCGCGCATGGAAGGAACACGCTGAGCGTACTTCTGCCATCTCTGTACTGCCATTTATTGGCAACGATGAGCTGCTACAAAGACTACCATCCTACGATGCATTGTTGCTTCCGAGTCGCCATGATGGTTGGGGTGCCGTCGTCAATGAAGCCCTCATGGCTGGCATCCCGGCGATTGTAAGTTCGCGATGCGGTGCATCGACGTTGCTGGATGGAAGGCCTTTGCTAGGAACCACCATAGCACCCGACACGCATGAGTTGGCCTCCTGCCTGGATGCATTTGTCGAACGGGGCAAGCCGATGGCGCATGAACGGCATGCCATCCGGTCTTGGGCTCAAAAACACATCTCCGGCGAGGCATTGGCATCCCATTTTTTGTCTATCCTCCATAACAGGGTTTCAACAACGCCCACTAACATCCATGCTCCTTGGGAGTCTTCAAGTTTTCATACCTGTACCACAGCCTAACCTGATCCCCATGGGCATTCGCATCCTTCATGTCATCGACAGCATGCAGCCGGCTAGCGGTGGTGCCCCTGCCATCATCCGACAGTTGATCCCTTACATGAAGGAGATGGGCCTGTCGTCTGAAGTAGTTTGTTTTGATGATCATCAATCAGTACAGCTGGGCGACACTTTTCCGATGCATTGCCTCGGAAAGGGTCGCGGCCCCTGGCATTATCATCGGAGGTTTCGTTCCTGGCTTCAGCGGGAGCTGCCTCGTTTTGATGTATGCATTGCACATGGTCTTTGGCTCTACACTGGATATGCACTGTCTCAGGAAGTCAGAAGCCTTCGGAAGCGCCTTCCTACCTTAGATATCCGCAGCTATGTCATGCCGCATGGTATGCTGGATCCATGGTTCCAACGCAGTGCCCATCGGCGTGTCAAGGCACTGAGGAACCTCTTGTGGTGGGTGCTGGTGGAAAAATCGATCATTCAGTCTGCTGATGGACTGCTCTTCACCTCGGAAGTGGAACGTCTACTGGCGAGCGGTACCTTCCACGGGTATGACCCTTCCCGAGAAATGGTTCTGGGTCTCGGCTCAGACCATCCACCCGTGCGCACCAATACAATGCAGGAGGCATGGGCAGCATGCTGTCCCGGGCTAGACGAGCGCCCATATGTGTTGTTTCTCGGAAGAATAGATCCAAAAAAAGGACTGGATATGCTCATCGATGCCTGGCGAGACCTCTATGCCTCCAGACAGGATAGCGATGCCTGGCCAGTATTGGTCCTGGCAGGTCCTGGATGGGGAAGCCCCTATGGACAATCCCTCCAACATAAGATTTCCTCAGACCCTTTTCTGGCAAGCGAGATTCTTCCGGTAGATCTGCTGCTGGGTCCTGCCAAATGGGGTGCCCTGTACCAATGTGAGGCTTTTGTACTACCCAGCCATCAAGAGAATTTTGGTGTCACTGTAGCGGAGGCCTTATCTTGTGGCAGGCCAGTCCTGTTAACCCGCGGAGTAAACATCCATGCATTCGTCACATCCTCTGCCAGCGGATTTTCCTGCGAGCCAACAAGACAGGGGTTATCTCAGATGCTTTCGACTTGGGTATCAATGGAAGGGGAGCAACGAGCTGGCATGTCTCAGGCTGCCAGAAAATTGTGGGAAGATGAATTTAGCATCCGTGCTGTAGCCCATCGATGGGTACAACAGCTATCACAGCCATGAGAATTCATCATGTATAATCAGGATACCCATACGGGGCCTTCTTTTTCCTTTCGCAATCGTGCCGCCCGGCTTGTCTGGAAGGTGACCTATGCACTCTTTTTTTTTCCAACCCCGAATATGATGTTTGGATGGAGGGCATTTCTGCTGCGGTGTTTTGGTGCCCGCGTGGGCCGGAATGTACATGTGTATCCTAGGGTTCGCATTTGGGCGCCCTGGAATCTCGACCTGGGTGACGAAGCGGGCATTGCAGATGGTGTGACCCTTTATTCACAGGATCAGATTACCATCGGTCGACGGGCGGTGATTTCTCAGGGTGCACATCTCTGTACGGGCACACACGATCACTCAGACCCGGGCCACCGGCTGGTCACCTGTCCGATCCATGTCGGCGACCATGCCTGGCTGGCGGCCGAGTCTTTCATCCTCCCGGGCGTACGCATAGGAGAGGGGGCCGTCATTGGAGCACGGTCGCTGGTTACAAAGGATATGCCTGCCTGGATGGTCTGCGGTGGCCATCCTTGCCAGCCAATCAGAGAAAGGAAATTCAACCATGGTATCCGTATTGATACTGACTAAAAATGAAGCGGCTGACTTGCCTAGCTGTCTGGCATCGGTAGGCTGGTCAGATGATGTGCATGTCTTTGACTCTATGAGCACGGATGGGACCCCTGATCTTGCCCTGGCTGCTGGAGCAAAAGTCTTTCAGCATGCCTTCGAAGGATATGCCTCACAACGGAATGCAGCCCTTCGGATCTGTGCATTCAAATACGAGTGGATCCTCGTACTGGATGCGGATGAGCGCATCCCAGCAGCTTCTGTCGCTCCAATCCTGCAGGCTATCTCCACTGTTTCTGATTCAATAGCGGCCTTTCGTCTTCGCCGTCGCGACTACTTTGAAGGTAGATGGCTACGGCATGCACAGATGAGTCCTTTTTACATCCGACTCTTCAGAAAGGGATATGTCTCCTATCATCGGGAAGTCAATGAGGTTGTTTCTGTCAACGGCGCTGTGGCCAATGCCCATATTGCATTCGACCATTTCCCCTTTTCCAAAGGCATCAGCTATTGGATGGAGCGGCATATTCGGTATGCTCGTTTGGAAGCTGACAGGCTGCTAGCGGAAACAGCTGGCTCTTTTCGCTTTTCCTGGAGGAAGGCACTCTGTGCACGTGATTTCCATGAGAGGAGGTATCATCAGAAAGGTCTTTTTTACCGCATGCCTTGCCGACCTTTTCTGAAATGGATCTATATGGTTTGCATTCGGGGTGCCTTCCTGGATGGTGGGCCGGGGATGCGTTATACCTGGCTTCAAATAATGTATGAGCGGCTGATCGATCTTCATGTCCGGGAGAAGTGTGTATCCCGGTTGGCGGACCAATCCTCCGCTACAAATAGATTTGTTTCAAAATCGTTCAAAACACCCTTTATCTAGGGCCGTAAAAAAAACGTGTGCCATCGTCATTTTCCCTGTCGATTTTTTGGGAAGCGCATCCTGTCCAACCTAATATTGCCGGGTAGGGAAATATAGCATGCCATGGTAGCTTCAGAAAAAATCAAGCGGAAGGTGCTTATGCTGGGCATCAATTTCCATCCAGAGCCCATCGGCATTGGGAAGTACAGTGGTGAGTTGGCGCAATACCTGGTTGAGGAGGGTTTCGATGTCGTTGTAGTCACGGCCTATCCACATTATCCCTGGTGGTCGCTGCCAGCGGGGGGGGCGTCCCTTCATTTTCGGAAAGAAGTCAAGGATGGGGTGACCATCATCCGATGTCCTTTGTACGTACCTAGGCAACCTAAAGGGCCAGGCCGTATGCTGCAGGACTTCAGCTTTTTCCTGAGCGCCTGGCTGGCTGTCAGCTGGCTGTTGCTGAAGGGGCTACGGGTCGATTGGGTCTATTCCGTAATACCCTCCTTTCCCACTGCTTTTCTCGGGGGTTGGGTTAAACTGTTTCGACGGAATGCGCTTTGGGTGGTGCATATCATGGACTTTCAGGTGGATGCTGCTTTGGCGTTAGGGTTGATGCGTTATCGTTGGATTGGTAGGTGTCTGGCCCGTAGCGAACAATGGATGTTGCGCCGATCCGACCGGGTCAGTACACTTTCTGCAGCCATGGCAGCGCGGATAGTCGAAAAAGGAGTTCATCCCTCCCGGGTTTTGCAGTTCCCTAACTGGGTGGATGTAGGCCTCTTCCACCCTGGGACGCCAGTGTCAGGCAGTCTCTCCGGATTGGGTATCCCCTCACAAGGGAGGATGGTGCTCTACAGTGGCGCCATGGGGGAGAAGCAGTGCCTAGACCTCTTGCCTGCGTTGGCCCTTGCCCTTCGGCACGCATGCCCTGATATATTCTTCGTGATGGCTGGAGAGGGTCCTTACCGACGTCAGCTGGAGACGGACTGCCGATCCGCGGGGCTCGAGCAGGTATATTTCATCTCTATCCAGCCAGAGCCGTTATTCATTGCCCTGCTACAATCTGCATGGCTGCACCTGGTCCTTCAGAGAGATACAGAAGAAGCCTTGTACATGCCGAGTAAGCTTGGACCCATCTGGGCTGTCGGAGGCTGTGCGTTGGTGACCGCTGCGCCTGATTCAGCACTGGGAGCACTGATACGGAAGGGGCAGCTGGGCCAACTGGCATATCCTGCGACGGCTTCCTGTCTCACACAAACCATTATAGACCTATACAGCGACCCCCTCTTGCATCAACAGTATAAGACGTCAGCCCTTCATTATGCCAGGGCTCACCTTGAAAAAAAACGGATCATCGGAGACTACCTCATAGGTCTGGGTCTAGGGCAGGCCCTCTCTATGCTGCCTGCTGAAGGAAAGCCTGCCTCTGAGAGCATCAAACATCCAATGCCCTAGCTTGATACCTGATGCTTCCTGAATGATTGAAAAGAAGGCATATCGTCGCATCTGACAGGCTTCACCGCTCGAACTGCTGGTCGAGCAAGTGGACATCTGGGATTTTTACGACGAAAAAAGTCAAAAACACAATCTTATGAGCCATTTCTGCGTTTTCCAACGCAGTCAAAGCCGTTATTCTATGATTCTGAGGTTCAGGAATGTTAACAGGTATATTATGTTCCTGCTGGACCTTATCGTGATCAGCTTGCTTGCGTGGAACATTAGGGCCATATACATGCTCTCTCCCACGGGCAATGGGCAGGAGACGCTTCAGGCCTATGTGGCTATATTTATTCTGATCTGGGTATTGCTTGTCTTTGTCCGAGATCCATATCCGCCGGTAACGTTCGTAAATATCACCAAGGCTACCCTACGTCATATTTTCACTCACTTTCTGATACTCAACACCCTTGTTTTCTTACTCAATAGCACCTGGGTGTCAAGGGAATTTTTACTGGCACATTACCTGGCAGTCGCTACAGGATTGTTGTTGCTTCGTTTTGGTTTTTTGATCCTCTATCGGGAGTTTGGTTGGTTCAGCCGCGGAAAAAGACGGGCAGTAATCATTGGTAACGGCGAAGTCTCCTACAAGGCGGCACGTTATCTAGAAAGGCCTGACTCAGGCTATGAGTTTGTCGGCGTCTTCAATGATGCGGCTGATCCCACCGGAAGATTGCCATTGCTTGGTGCAAAGTCGGACTGTCTGGACTATTGTATCCATCACGATGTACGTGAGATTTTTTCAACGGTCATGCCTGAGTCGGGTGAGGACTTCCGACAGATGATCCATCAGGCGGAGGATGCCTGCATCCGCGTAAAGTATCTGCCAGACTTCAAGACCCTGTTTGCGCGGGATGTTAACCTGTCGATGGATAATGAGCTATTGATTATCCGATTCCGCGACGAGCGGCTAGAGCGCATCGAGCACCGTATGATGAAAAGGACCTTTGACCTCATCTTTACAATTGCCTTGTTGATCTCCGTACTCTGGTGGCTGATCCCTATCCTCGCCTTGGCCGTTTGGTTGAGCTCCAAGGGTCCTGTCTTTTTTGTACAAAAAAGGTCTGGCCGCGACGGAAAAGTATTTGACTGCTATAAGTTCCGGACGATGCATAAGAATGAAGAAGCGGATACTCGAGCTGCAACGCTCGGGGATAGCCGACTGACCCCGCTGGGAGCTTTCTTGAGATGTACCAGCCTCGATGAAATTCCTCAGTTCTGGAATGTGCTCAAAGGCGATATGAGCGTTGTAGGGCCAAGACCCCATATGCTCTCCCATACGGAGGCATATCGTAAACTTATCAACCGGTATATGGTCAGACATTTCCTCAAGCCTGGTATTACAGGCTGGGCACAGACCAATGGCTGCCGAGGCGACCTGACGGGTAACCGCATGGAAGAACGCCTCAGGAAAGATATCTGGTACATGGAGAACTGGAGTTTTCTACTCGATGTCCAGATCATCCTAAAAACCATCCGACAAATGGTCATCGGAGACCAGCATGCATACTGACTGCTGCCATGAAAATCCGGTTCACCATTTTCCCACCAGTGCATACAGGCAGCCCAATCCCTTTATTTTCTTTGCCCATGTATATCTTTCGCGTAGTACTTGTCCTTGGCGCAACACAGTTCATCGCAGGGCAGGGCATGTCACAAACTATATGGCATGGCTTGCATACCGGGGGCATGAATTATCAGGGTGAATTGCGGGATCGGAACCTCACACTCCAGGGATCCCGCTGGCTGCAGGGTACAAATATCATACTAGCCTCTCCTGCAGGCTTCCATGTATCGGTCAATTATACCTATGGGATGCTGTCGGGGCAGGATGTGGAAAATGATCGCTACGTGACACGTCGTAGAAACCTGCATTTCGAAACCAATTTCCATGAGTTTTCCATCATGGGAAGACAACGGCTGGGGCGTACCAGGACGACCTTGTTATCCCCTTACTTTGCAGCAGGTGCTGCGTTGTTCCGCATTAACCCCTACACGTACGATGCGATAGGAAAGAAATGGGCACTTTTCCCTCTTTCAACAGAGGGGCAAGGACTATCTGCATATCCTGGCATTTGGTCCACAGGACATTTTTTTCTGTCCGTTCCAATGGGGGTAGGCGTCGAAGTAAAAGTAAGTCGGCATCTGCGGGCCGACATCGAGTTTCTAGCTCGAAAAACGTTTACCGACCGGATAGATGATGTCAGCGGCCGATATCCTGATGAAAACCTATTGCTTTCCGAAAAAGGATTTAAAGCAGTTGAGCTTTCTTACCGAGCAGATGAACTGCTGTATGAGTCGCCTTATTTTCCCGCAGAAGGTACCCTCCGAGGGAATCCTGCCACGAAAGACAACTATTACTCCTTACAAATTAGTTGCCGATATCTGCTTCGGACCTGGTCGAATCCCATAGAACGGGTTCGTTACCTGTTTCGAGGGGCAGACTGGCCCTATAGATTCTGAGTCCATGGATGCCATACAAATTCCACAGAAATCACTTCTCCGGCGTCGGAAATCTTTTCCTTCTGAAAAGATAGATTACTTGCTTTCCAGTCTTTTGCGTTACGGAACCGAACACTCGTGCCCACACTGTGGCAGTACCGCTGCCCGTGCACTTGAGAGGAAGTACCTGGTGACCCGCTTGTTCTGCTGTCCCGATTGTTTTCTGCAATTCCGGCATCCAAAGGAAGCGGCCCTGGCGAGCCATCACTTTTACCAGAATGCCTATGCGCAGGCA
>Ga0194124_10000084_pt1 | contig 143422 bp, 144 predicted proteins | sample TA2KigCas0mmetaG_FD_148605 | JGI IMG/M metagenome (GOLD analysis project Ga0194124, IMG submission 148605) | Freshwater microbial communities from Lake Tanganyika, Tanzania - TA2015031 Kigoma Deep Cast 0m | ecosystem: Environmental > Aquatic > Freshwater > Lake | place: Tanzania: Lake...
GAAGCCGCCACGGAGTTCAAATTGGCAGCGTAACCGGCGCAGCGAACTGTCTCATAACCGTGCCCCGGTACAGCCAGGACACGGGTCGCGTTAGAAAACAGGCTAACCGGCCGGAAAAGATCCAGCAGTGACGATAAGCCCAGCACCTGGATGACAACGTCCATTCCCTCGAGCGCGGCGTCTATGTTGTGCCTATTCAGTGCGTCGCCGCGAATTTTCTCCAAGCGTGGGTGGGACATTTCACTCTCTGCCACCGAGCGGGAGAACGCACGCACTTGATGCCCGGCCGCCAGCAATTGGTGTGTCGTTTCCAGTCCGATGCCTTTGCTGGCACCAATGATCAAGACACTCGCCATTCAGACACTCCTCGGAAGCACGCGGGCTTCACCCGCAACGGCCGTCCGAGCAGCAAGTGTGTATTGAGCCGGACTAATCAATCGGGCCTTGATGCTGCCCCACTAAGTCCTTCGCAGCACGACAAAGGAATTTGTGTCGAATGCTCAGCGGCCCGGTGATCTGGAGAGCGACGCCGAGCGTAAACTGGCGTCTGCAACAAGCTCAGGATCCACACAATGCTGCGCAAAACTTTCCTCAGTCTCGCCGCCGGCGCGCTGGTCTCGGTCATGTCCGTCACCGCCCAAGCGGCAGACATCGTCGATACAGCGGTGAAAGCGGGCCAGTTCAAAACTCTCGCAGCCGCGCTGACCGCGGCCGATCTTGTCGCTGTTCTGAAGGGCCCCGGCCCATTCACGGTATTTGCGCCGACGGATGAGGCTTTCAAGAAGCTTCCCCCTGGAACGGTCGAGAACCTCCTGAAGCCCGAGAACAAGGCACAGTTGGTGAAAATCCTGACCTATCACGTGGTGCCCGGGAAGGTCATGAGTTCGGCGCTTGCCGGCAAGAAGACCGACGCCAAGACAGTCGAGGGCGGTATGGTCATGGTCGATGCCACGTCGGGCGGCGTGAACGTCAATGGCGCCAAGGTCTTGTCCGCTGACGTGGCGGCCGACAATGGCGTGATCCATGTGATCGATACCGTCCTGATGCCGAAGTAACCTCACCCGCTGAGCAGTGACGCTCTGAGAGTAGCGCGGTTGTCAGCGTGGACGAGGATCCCCGGTAGACGTGGTGAAATACTCCTAGCGGCGATCGAGTCGCAACTCGGGCTATCTTGTGCAAATTTGTTGCGCGAGATTCGTCTAGCACAAAAGCCTTCGACGAAGACGCCCTTCGGGGCGTCTTTTCTACTTGTAAAGCTCCCGCTCTACGAGCCGTGGCCTCTCATATGGCCGCCGGCGGCCCCGTTTAATGTTGCCGCGTCCTTCGGCACCGCAGTGTTCGACATCTGCTCGACCAGCAGCTTCCTCAGGCGTCGCGCATCCGAAACCTCGGGGCCTCCGTGCAACATCTTCCGCTTATGCAACGTCGCGCTGCTGATCCCATACCGACGGCACGACTCCGTCTTTTCATCCCTGGATTCTTGCTCCCGCAAGACCTGGATTATCTGCTCTGCCGTGTATGGCGATCGCTTTTTCGTCCGTCTCCCACCGACGGACTTTCGTCACATCTGGATGACATTCAGGGGCTCATGTCATCGCGAAACCGCTGGCTGCTGTTCGCCCAAAGTCGTTAGGCGCCGGTTCGCGAACGACTCGCGTTCTTTCAGCAATTGCGGATGCAGTCTCCTGAAGACCTGCCGTCTGTAAATCCGTGAGGATCGGGTTCGCGCCGTCACATCCGATGCCCCGGCCACAACGTACTCTTTTCACTAGCATGGGAGGCGCGGGTTGGGCGACGATGGCAGAGCACGGCGCTCGGTGAGTGCATCGCCTGTCGACGGTGAAACCCAACCTTTTCATCGGGTGATCTGCTCTGCCGGACATCCGAGATAACAAGGCGATGAGCCTCATCTGCGCAGCGCAGAGGCGTTTATCGATGCCATTGCGAGTGAAAACCTCTAGGGGCGGTGGGAATCGATTACCCGGGTTCATATCATTGTGACGCCCCAGAATCCAAGGAGCCGCCATCGTGGCCAAGGCTATATCCAATTTCGCTCTGATCCTTGCCGCGCTTTGCATGCTTGGGGCGCTCGGATCTGTTTTCGTCGGAATGATCCGTGCCGGGCACGGCGGTGTCGACGGCCTACGGCGCGGCAACCAGATGATGTGGTGGCGCGTACGACTTCAGGTCCTCGCAGTCGGGCTGGCTGCAGTCTGGTACTTCCTGAAAGGCGCCTGAAAGCCGTTGTATGGCAGGAAGACTTGTATGGTGGCCGTGTTGATACCCGCGGCCAAACGGCGGGTCTTGAACCTCGCTGCTTTCGGCGACGATCACGACGCCGGGGTACGACTTGCCCCCGGTTCAAGACATTCGACCGCCGCCGATCTCATATTGTCGCAGGCTGATCCGACAAACGCCGCTTGTCGTAGTCCTGATATCGAACATTCATAGGGAGAGTAGCTATGTGGTCAATCTATCGCGCTGTGATGGACTCGAACGTAAACCCGCTGAGAAACCTGCCCGCCGCGCAGAGGTTCCAGGTGATGGCCATGCTGGGCACCATGTGGACCACCGTGTTCTGCGCTGGAGCTGGCGCCTGGCTGTGGTACGGCGAACTCATGGTTTTCCACCTTCTGGTCGCGTGTGGATTTCTTCTGACAGGCTTCACCTTCTCGAAAGCGCAGCAGCAGTCTCCAGCCACGTACCGCGATTACAAGGCCAACGATGGCACCGCGCGCTACGATGATGTCTGGGGTGGCTAACAGCTTCGCGAAGTCAACGCTGGATACCTTCCAATAGCTTGCCTTGAGGTTAGAAGAAACCTCGATACGGATCACCGGAGTTAATCATGGATGCCCTTAGCGTCGGCCAGTACACGCTGGTAGCAAACGCGTTCTCGTTTGGCATTGCCACCTTCGCGGCGGCCACTCTGTTCTTCTGGCTCGGCCGATCCCAAGTATCGCTTCAGTACAAAACCGCTGTGACGATCACCGGTCTCGTGACGTTCATCGCTCTTTACCACTATTGGCGAATTTTCAATAGTTGGGATGCCGCCTATGACGTCTCTAAGGGCGTTATCACAGCAACCGGCGTAGTCTTCAACCAATCCTACCGCTACGTCGATTGGCTGCTGACGGTTCCGCTGCTTCTCATCGAACTGATCTTGGTGATGCGGCTCTCGCAAACAGAAACGGTGTCGCGCTCGGTTAGCCTTGGCGGTGCCGCAGCTCTGATGATTGCGCTCGGCTACCCAGGCGAAGTGTCAGGCGGAATCGATAGCACGCGGCTTATTTGGGGCGCGCTGTCGATGATCCCGTTTGTGTACATTGTCTACACACTGTACACGAGTCTTGAGCAATCGATCTCTCGGCAATCATCCGAAGTCCGCGGCCTGATTCGACTTGCGCGGAACCTGACGGTGTTGTCGTGGTGCTTCTACCCGGTGGTCTATTTCGCCCCGTTTGTGCTTGCGCTGGGTGGCGGTACGGCGACGGCAGCCATTGAGGTCGGGTACACGATCGCGGACATCGTCGCGAAGGCAGTCTTTGGTGTCGTGATCTTTATGATCGCCATTAGAAAGTCTGAGCTGGACGGCGTTAAGGCGTGAATACCAGTCCCGGAGCGTTTTCGCCATGGGACCTACGTTCGGGCTGGAGCGAAGCGCAGCTTCTGGCAGCGCTTCGCTCCTTCTACTTGTTCGCGGCTCGTCGATTGATGGCGATAGTACGATCAAGCGTGTCAGAGACGCAGGGCGTCTCGCCGTCGCTTCGAATGAAACGGTGACGTTGCAACTTGATCTTCAGGCCGCAGCCGTGAGGCCTCTTGGCACCGGTGTCGCCGTCGACCGGAGCCTCGGTTGCATAGATGTCCGCCGGGTGCTCGACACGCGTCTACTCGACGCTGGGCGCGTGGCACTTTCGACGTTGTTGCAGTCGTTGTTGGAACGTGAACTCGCGCTCGACGGTCCGACAGACGCGGGCGTAGCCGAGGTCATGGGCGATATGCTCTGTGGCGCGAGGGGGTTCGACATTGCCCGTACCCGATCGCTGTCCGCGCAACGCGCTGGTTGAAATGGTCCGCTTTGCGCCAGCCCCGTTCAACCTAAACGCCCCGGCCGCAGGCGTCGATGGCCTGTTAGTCGAACGCGGCTGGGTCGGGGCATCGTGCGTGCGCGAAGAACACGCGATGCTGCCGCTGAACCAGCCCGATCCATCCTCGGACGAGTTGATAGCGGACGTTGTCCGTGCCGGAACGTCCGGACGCACATTGCGGGCGGACTCGGGCTACGGTGTCCTGCGATTGCCGGCCAGGGCCGACGGCTGCGCCGACGCTACCGTGCGCGAGTATGAGCCTCAGGGCCACCTGCGCGAGCCGTACCTGCGTCGATGGCTGGACGGGATTTTCCTGCGCGCGCCGGCCACGCAACCCGAACGCGTATTCGGCTACTTTCAGCGTCTCACCGAGGCGGGCCCCCCGATCAGACTGCTGCCATTCCTGTCAGACTTTGGTCGATGCCGCGATGTCGTCCAGGTGATGGCGGCGCTGCCGCCGGTGGCGTTCCTGCGCGCGGCCGCGATGCAGCTTGCCGCCGGGAGGGCTTCGTGAGTTTGGATACCTCAAGAGGTGGCGGGACGGAGACGCTCGTGTTCCTAGCCATCGCCGCACTCGCAGTAGTGCTCGTCATCACCGGGCCGACAGTCGACGATCACCGAATCGCCGTGCTGCTTGCTGCGGCGGTCGTGATTGGCGGGCTGCCGCACGGCGCGCTCGACCCATGGATCGCATGGCGCGCAGCGCTCTGGCGCACGTGGCGCGGCGCCGTGGTGTTCCATGTTGTGTATATCGCCGCCGCCGCGTCCGTCGTCGTCGGCTGGCTGGCAGCGCCCGCTGCCGGCCTTGCGTTGTTCCTCGCTGTGTCGGCCTGGCACTTCGCTGGCGACTGGCCCTTGCCCTCAGTCCTCCGCCCGTTGGTCGGAACCGCGCTACTAGCGTTTCCAGCGTGGCACTGGCCCGTAGAGGTCGAACACTTGCTCACCCTTCTTGGCGGCGAGGGCGGGAAGACGCTTGCTGGCGTACTCGGTGACGCCGGTCCCGCCCTTACTCTGGTGGCGCTGTTGGCTGCGGCCGGTCTCGCCATTCGCAAGGCCACGCTGGCAGCCCTCGAATTGACGACGCTGGCGACGCTGGGGACGCTTCTGCCACCACTTGCCTATTTCGTCGTTTACTTCTGCTTCCTGCATAGCCCAAGACACCTGCGGCAAGCCGCCGCCGGCGCCAACGCACATACTAGGCGCCGCTTGCTCGCCGTTATTGCCCTATACACGGCCCTCGCCTTGTTTTGCTTCGCGTCGGCCTCGCCGTGGTTGGCCGACATCGCCAGCCCGCGCTGGGACGACGACCTCGTGCGCATCGTCTTCATTGCGCTTGCGGCGCTGACCGTGCCGCACATGTGCGTTATGGCGCTGGCCGCCAGGCGGTCGGTTCGGCCTGCATGAGCCAGATCTCAGCATGCATGCTCCATTGGGGTAGACCATTCGTATCCAGATGGCGGAGAAGGGGCTGACCGCGGTGATCCGGGTGGCCTATATCCAGAACGTCTAGACCCGATCGGTCGACGAGCTTGCTAGGCCATCGGTACGAGCGGCATCTGCAAGAGCCAAGTATCGAAGCCTTGGGAGGAGATTGACGAGAGGGTAAACGCCTTACTCGACGGGCCGAGCGAGGCTGACTTGCCCTATCTGCGGATCGACGCGACCTACGTGAAGGTCAGCTGGGCCGGCCACATCATCTCGGTTGCCATCGGCGTTACCAGCAACGGCCGACGCAAAGTGCTCAGCATGGACACCGGCCCGTCAGCGAGGCCCCCGCTTTATCACCCTGGACTCATCGCGCCCATCAGCGATGATCCCATCATTGGGCTGTGGCCGTGGCCGCCTGAGCGATCCAGCCCCGGCCCGGCTCTGTCTTGCTGACCTTCTGGCAGCTAGTCTCGGGCTCGGGACACGATCCTGGCCTGTCGGGTGCTTCTGAGGTCGGAAAACTCACCTGATGCGCGGCCGGGACTCCGAGGTACCGTCAAAGGCGAAACACACTCAATCAGTCGACGTATGAGAAATAGGTAGAAGGTCAGGTCTGCCATCGTCATCGCCTCGACCCGCCTGGGCCGCGCGCGGCCTACTTGCTGTAAACCGCTGTTCGATACTAAGTCGTTTACGGCAGTATGGTCGCCAAGGGGGGCGATCCTTGCTGACTGGTGGCGGGACCGGCGCCCGGGCGCGGCGTGCGGGGGGGGCTTTGCCGGCTTGGTCGCGGCGATCGGTAACGACAGCCTCGTTTCGGGCAGAGAACGCAAAAGTTTCCGCTTTGCGATGACTGTTTAGCTGCCTCGGTTATCGATTGGCAGAATCTTATCAAGAAATGCTTCCGCCTCGCCAAGGTACCTCTTCTTCTCTGCAGCAGACCATTTCGAGAGCGTGCGGTAGGGCATCGCCATTCGCGGATTCATTTTCAGGCGATCCTCGTTGCGAATGAGAAATGCCCAGTAGAGGTAGTTGAATGGGCAGGCTCGTGGCCCTGTCTTGAGAGCAACGCTGTAAGAGCAGCCCGCACAGAAATCGGACATACGATTGATGTAGGCGCCTGAAGCCGCATAGGGTTTGGACGCCATTCGGCCTCCATCCGCAAAGACAGCCATACCCAACGTATTGGGCATCTCAACCCATTCGACAGCGTCGGCATATACGGCGAGGTACCAGCGTTCGATCTCGCGCGGCGCGATGCCCGCAAGCAGCGCGAAGTTTCCTGTGATCATCAGCCGCTGGATATGGTGCGAGTAGGCATACTTCCGGGTACTGGTGATCGCCTCGCGCAGGCACCGCATGTCGGTCTCGCCGGTCCAGTAGAAATCCGGTAGGGGCCTGTGGGCCTCCAAGGCATTGGAATCGGCGTAACCCGGCATCATCTCCCAGTAGATGCCACGAACATACTCCCGCCAGCCCAAGATCTGACGGACAAAACCTTCAACGGCATTGATCGGCGCACGACCCGCGCGCCAAGCCTTTTCGGCCGCAGCGCAGACTTCTCGCGGCGACAACAGGCCGAGGTTGAGAGCCGGCGCCAGCAGGGAATGATAAAGAAAAGGAGCACCCTCCTTCATTGCATCCTGGTAGTCGCCGAACCAAGGCAGTCCATTCACCAGGAAATCGTCCAAGGCCTTCAAGGCCTGGGAGCGGGTTACGGGCCAGTCGAATGTCTCGGCGTTGCCAATGTGCGCGCCAAAGCGATCAGCCACGAGTTCCGCGACCTGACGGGTTGTATGATCCGGAGCGTAGCGCCGCCGGGATGGCAGCGGCGTTCCGTCGGGCAGTCTCTTGCGGTTTTCCGTGTCGAAGTTCCACGCCCCGCCAGCCGGCTGATCACCGTCCATCAGGATGTCGTGCTCCCGACGCATCTCGCGGTAGAAATGCTCCATTCGCCAACTGCGACGGCCATCGGCCCAGGCGCGGAACCTCGCCCTGGTCGAGAAGAAACGACTATCCGTACGCAGCTCGACTGGCAGGCCGAAACGGTTTGACCAGCCCTCGGCCATGGCGAGCACTCGCCATTCGCCTGGCTCGGTCAGAACCAGGCGCTGGGGTCGATGTCGGGCCAGAGCGCGCCCGAGCTCCGAAGTGAGGGTACCGGTGTTGGCGCGATCGTCGAGCCGGACATAGTCGACGTTGATTCCCGACTGACGAAGTTCCTCGGCGAAGTGCCGCATGGCGCTCAGAAACAGAACGATTTTCTGCTGATGATGCGGAACGTAGCGGCACTCGTCTTCAACCTCGAGCATCAGTACAACGTCGTTCGCCCGATCGATACCGGTGAGAGCCGCTACACCAGTCGACAGCTGATCGCCAAGCACTAGGCGTAAAGTCTTCATAGCCGCTTCGCCGGCAGGGCGCTCCTCGCGGAGCGATATTCGCCGCCGCAGCGTTTAGAGCAGTACCTGACCTCGGCCCAGTTGCTCGCCCATTTTCTCCGCCACGCAAAGGGGCGACCACAAGCCGGGCAAAGCTTGGTTGGCAGATCGCTCTTGCGACGCATCTTGCCCATGGCTCACCAAGGTACCGACGTACCGCGCCAGTCGAAGAAACAGCCGCTATCTTCGACCTTCAGCGCGGCAATTACCCTCAGTAGGTGCTTCGCCGCATCGTTGGGGCTTTGGGGCGATTTCCCTTGACCCACGAACGGAGCGGAGAGTCGCGTCGCGACAGTCCCCGGATGAAGAGCCACGCAAATGGCCTCCGGATGCTTGCGTGCAAACTCGATCGCGGCGGTGCGTATCAACTGGTTCAATGCGGCCTTGGAAGCGCGGTAGCCGTACCAGCCACCTAGCCTGTTGTCGCCGATACTGCCGACCCGCGCCGAAAGGGTGGCGAACACAGCGCGACCCTGCCGAGGCATCAAGGGGAGAAAGTGCTTCATCAACAAAGCAGGACCGATGGCATTGACCGCGAACAATCGGGAAAGAAAAGCGGGATCAAGGTCGCGTAGGCTCCTCTCAGGGCGCCGGCCCGCATCATGGAGAATGCCAGCTGCGTTGATGACAAGCCGTACGTCGCCTCTTGGAAGCCGGCTGGCCACCCGAGCGATGCTTGCTTCGTCGCAGAGGTCGATCTCCGGCCGGCTGAGCCCGACAACGTCACCAAAGTCACCCGCATCTCTCAGCGACTCACACAATGCACTTCCGATTCCTCCGCTTGCGCCGACGATGATCGCGACGTTGTTTGACATCAGAATAGGACTCCCATCAGCAATGCGGCGATAGCGCCAACCGACAGCGGCAATCGCAGGGCGCCGTACCAATCCGGTGCCATTGGAAGTCGGAGGTCTGCCAGCAGGAGCGCGGAGAATCCGAAGGCCAGCAGCAAAAGCCCCGTTGAACCCGACACCAACAGGGCGATCCAACCAAGAAGGGATGGCAGAACGCTGATCAGGAGCGGCGAGAACAGGTCGGCGTGACCGGCCTTGACGATTGCCAGGCCCCAGCGGATGCCACCCAAGAACGACAGAATCACCGCCCCATAGGCCAGCAGCGCCTGTAGTGCCACACTGTGCAGCTGTAGGGCCGGGATGAGGCCTGCGACTACGGTCGCCCCGAAGGGAATCAACCCCAATAACCCGAGCCATTGAGCCGCAACGGGTGTACTTCGAAACCCATGCAGCATGTCATCGACCAGGTATCTCATGGGCGACGCGCGCGAAACATCGCTTTGGCGCCTTGCGCGAGTACGAAGGCGCGGACAAGGGTCGGACGCAACAGGAGGAAGAGCCGGTAGCAAGATTCGAGCACGCGACTGACCGCAGGCAGGCTCGCGAGCCTTCCAGCGTATCGCCAGCCCGGTACCTTCTTCCAGACCTCCGCAAATGCTGCGGCCCCTGAAAGCAATTTGCCGTCATCCGCCACGACATGGAACCGCGATAGCGCCTTGTCGCGGTCCAGGCCGGGCGGAACTGGTGCGCCTGGTACGGAAACATCGACCAAGCACAGCGCCTGGCCCTTGTCGCGCCGTCGGTAATAGTTGATTTCGGCCCTACACAGAGGACAGGAGCCGTCGAAGAAAACCACGGTCTTGGGGTCGGACTCTTTCACTTGCGCCACCACTCAAGACGTCAGAAGCGCACGATGACCGGAGCCCGACGCAAGAACTCCGTTGCTGCCACTTGCTTGACGAGGAAATCGGCTACGTCAGCGCGCGAGATGAAGCCGTTACGCCATTGCGCGGGCTCCACCAGAACTTTGTAGCGATAGGATGCCGGACCCGGCACGAGAACGCCCGGGCGGACAATCGTCCAATCGAGCGTACTGTCTTTGATCAGCTGCTCCTGAACGTCCTTATCGTCATAGGCGCGGCCGAGGAAAAGGCGAAATGGAACACGTTGAGCGCAGTTGATCGCGGCGCGACTGTCTCCAGCACCAAACCCGGTCACCGAAATCAGTCGCCGCACCGCCCGCCTTTCCATTGCCGGGACAAGAATGCGGGAGGCATTGGAAAACAGGGTGACAGGTGAGATGAGGTCACGCGACGCCACGCCCAATGCCTGAATCACCACGTCGATGCCTTCGAGGGCGCCGTCTATGTCATCAGGGTTGAGCGCGTCGCCACGGCGTGTTTCCAGGCCGGGATGAGCAACGCTCAGTCGGCCGCCCGAACGAGAGAAAGCTCGCACACGGTGGCCAGCTTTCAGGGCCACCCCTACGGTTTCCAGTCCGATGCCCTTGCTGGCTCCGATGACCAAGACATTCGCCACGTCTCTCCTCCTCCCAACCCCGGTCAGACCCGAGGTTGGGCAGTTTCTCTATCTCCTACGACCCAAGTCAGTTTCCGGTTCACTGTCCCTCTCTCATGGGCAACTCGACCGGTCATGCCGGCAAGGCGGACCGCTCACAACGCACGGCCGACTTCCGGTCTCACCATCCACCACGAGAGCAGCAACTGTGCCGCATTCATGAGCCCAACCTGCGGCTTCGTCGCAGGGTGACTCACCTCTCGGGAGGCGGGTGCCGACTGTCGAGAGGCTGATCCTGAATGTCGATTTGGTCGCAGTTTATCGTGCCATTGCGGCCAACCTGATACGCTGCGCCGGCCATTGACGTCCCAGCATCGCGAGGACGCCAATTCATCGTCGCGACGCAAGATTCCTACCCACAGAACGCTTCAGCCAAAGCAAACAGCGCGACCGGCTCGACCGGCGCGTAGACTTGATGGGGCAGCAAGCAGCAAGCCAGCTGTCGGCGCGGCTCTCCATCGGAGGACGGCATCGCCAGCTCAATCGGCCCAGCGATCCGATCATCGTCCAGATGGAGAGTGCCGACGCGACCGCGGATGGTTCTCTAACGGCCAGCCGAAACGCCACCGACTGGGTGACGTCCGGCGTGTGGAGATTTCGGAGATCCGGCGGTCCCGGAAGGCTACGCCAAATGCTTGGCGAAGAACTCCAGCGTGCGGCCGTAGGCGAGCTTCGAGGCGACGGCGTCGTAGCTCGCGCGCTCGTCGCAGTGGAAGCCGTGATCGGCCGAGTAGTCGTAGACGATGACGCCGGGATGCGCCTGGCGCACCTCGTTGACGTGCGTCATCGGGATGTGCGCGTCCTTATCGCCGAAATGCAGCATGGTCGGGCATTTCGGCTTCTCGGCGCGCGCGCCGTGCACGCCGCCGCCGTAATAGCCGACCGCCGCGTCCATCTTTAGCCGGCAGGCGCTCAGCCAGGTGATCGTGCCACCCCAGCAGAAGCCGGTAACGCCAACCTTCTTCGCGCCCATGCCCTTCAGCACGTCGACGCCCGCCTGCACGTCAGCCAGCGCCTTGTCGAAGCCCAGCGCGGTGACATGCTTGATGCCCTGCTGGATGGTTTCGGGCGTGTAGCCGAGCTCAATCTTCGGGCCGAGGCGATCGAAGAACTGCGGCGCCAGCGCGACATAGCCGTCGGCGGCGAGACGGTCGACGACGTTGCGGATGTGCTTGTTGACGCCGAAGATCTCCATCACGACGATGACATGGCCCTTCGGCGCGCCCGAGGGTTTGGCCAGATAGCCGCCGACCGCCGCGCCGTCCGCCGGCTTGAGCGCAATCGCTTCACCCATGAAAATCCCTCCTCGTTCGTATGGCGAGCCGACAGTAGAGCGCCGCCGGGCCACGGCACAATTATCTTGTCCCGCATGGCGGACCACCGCTTGCCGCCGCCGCCGGACGGCCCTAGAGAGCCGCCCGCCCCAAAGGAGGCCCGCGCATGTATGCCCCGCCGATGTTCGACCTGAGCGACGCCGCCGCGATTCGCGGCATCATCCGCGCGCATCCCTTTGCCACATTGGTCAGCACCGGCGACGCCGGCGTGCCCTTCGTGACGCACCTGCCACTGATCCATATCGAGGACGACAGCGCCAACGGCCATCTGCTGGGCCATGTCGCGCGCGCCAATCCGCACTGGAAGCTGTTCGGCAAGGCGCCGACGGTCGCGATCTTCGGCAGCGCCAACGCCTATATCTCGCCCAGCTGGTACACGTCGGCCGACATGGTGCCGACCTGGAACTATCAGGTGGTGCACGCGCACGGCACGCCGGCGATCGTCGCCGACGACAACGCCGCGCTCGATGTCGTGGTGAAGCTCTCGGCCTTCTTCGAGGCGCCGCTGCCCAAGCCCTGGACGATCGACAAGATGACCCCCGGCAAGGCGCTGGGGATGATGAAGGGCATCGTCGCATTCACCATGCCGGTCGCGCGCTTCGCCACGAAGTCCAAGATCGGCCAGAACCGCACCGTCGCCGATCAACGCGGCGCGGCCGAGGCGCTGCTGGCGCTGGGCGGCGCGGGCAACACGGCGATCGGCGCGCTGATGCGCAAGGCCGCCGACGCGCGCGATTAGCTACTTCGCCACCACGTCGCGGATCGCCTCGCCCAGCAGTCGGTAGTGTGCCGCGCGCGCTGAGCTCGGCCGCCACGCCAGGCCGACGCGGCGCAGCGCGTCGCGATCGGCCACCGGCCGCGACTCGATGCGCGTGCCGCGCAGAGCACCGGCATCGACCGCCAGCCGCGGCAGCAAAGTCACGCCCAAGCCGGAATCGACCATCTGGATCAGCGTCGAGAGGCTGGTGGCCTCGACCGCCCGCGCCTGGTCCCGCGCGGCGAGTCGGCAGACCGACAGCGCGTGCTCGCGCAGGCAGTGGCCCTCGGCCAGCAGCAGCACCGTCTCGCCGGCAAGCGCGGCGAGGTCGACCGTCCGCGCCGCCAGCAGCTCGTGACCCTTCGGCGCCGCGAACAGAAAGCGGTCCTCAAAACAGTCGAAGGCGGCCAGCCGCGGCAGGTCGTAGGGAAAGGCGAGCAGCGCGACATCGATCGTGCCGCCCTCGACCTGCTCGGTCAGCGCCGCGGTGCGCTCCTCGACGAGAAACGGCCGCAATCGGGGAAACCGCCGCCGCAGGCGCGGCAGCAGCTTCGGCAGCAGATAGGGCGCCACGGTCGGGATCACGCCGACGCGCAGCGGGCCGACCAGAGGTTCGCCGCTTCCCTTGGCCAGTTCGACGAGATCCTCGGCCTCGGCGAGCAGGCGTCGGGCGCGTTCGAGCACGACCTCGCCGATCGGCGTGAACGCCACGCCCTTGCGATCGCGCTCCATCAGCGCGGCGCCCAGCGTCGCCTCGAGTTCCTTGATGCCGGCGCTCAGCGTCGACTGGGTGACGTTGCAGCGGTGCGCCGCGCGGCTGAAGCCGCCGGTATCGGCGATGGCCACGAGGTAGCGAAGCTGGCGCGGGCTGGGCAGGTCGATCATCGAAAAAATCGATATTTAGAACGCTTCTAATCAATTAGTGCGAACGCCCGGGCTTGTCTAGATCGGTTGCGCCGTCACGGCACCCCGGATTCTCGAGCGGAGGACATCATGGACAGCGGTAATGCGGCAAGCGCGGGCAAGTGCCCGTTCAATCATGGCGCGCACGCCTCGACGCCGCGCCCGAGTCGGTCGAACCGCGATTGGTGGCCCAACCAGCTCGACCTCGGCGCTCTGCGCCAGCACGCCTCGCTGTCCGATCCGATGGACAAGGGGTTCGACTACGCCGAGGCGTTCAAGTCGCTCGATCTGAAGGCCGTGAAGCGGGACCTCCACGCGCTGATGACCGAGTCGCAGGATTGGTGGCCGGCCGACTACGGCCATTACGGTCCTCTGTTCATCCGCATGGCCTGGCACAGCGCCGGCACCTATCGCGTCGCCGACGGCCGCGGCGGCGCCTCGCGCGGCACGCAGCGTTTCGCGCCGCTCAACAGCTGGCCCGACAACGCCAACCTCGACAAGGCGCGCCGGCTGCTGTGGCCGATCAAGCGCAAGTACGGCAAGGCGATCTCCTGGGCCGACCTGATGATCCTGGCCGGCAACTGCGCGCTGGAGTCGATGGGCTTCAAGACCTTCGGCTTCGGCGGCGGGCGCGAGGACGTGTGGGAACCCGATCAGGACATCTTCTGGGGCGCCGAGACCGAGTGGCTGGGCGACAAGCGCTACACGGGCGATCGCAGCCTCGAGAATCCGCTCGCCGCGGTACAGATGGGCCTGATCTACGTCAACCCGGAAGGACCGAACGGCATGCCGGACGCGATCGCCTCCGGCCGCGACATCCGCGAGACCTTCGCGCGCATGGCGATGAACGATGAGGAGACCGTGGCCCTGATCGCCGGCGGCCACACCTTCGGCAAGGCCCATGGCGCAGGCGACGCCAAGCTGGTGGGGCCTGAACCAGAAGGCGCCGCCATCGAGGAGATGGGGCTGGGCTGGACCAGCCGCTTCGAGAGCGGCAAGGGCGTGCACACGATCACCAGCGGTATCGAGGGCGCCTGGACTCCGACGCCGACGAGGTGGGACAACAGCTACTTCGATATGCTGTTCGGCTATGATTGGAACCTGGTGAAGAGCCCGGCCGGCGCCTTCCAATGGGTGCCGTCGAACCCGGCCGCCAAGGAGCTGGTGCCCGACGCGCACAATGCCACGAAGCGCCACGCGCCGATCATGACGACGGCCGACCTGGCGCTGCGCATGGACCCGATCTACGAGCCGATCGCGCGCCGTTTCCACAAGGACCCGGCGGCCTTCGCGGACGCCTTCGCGCGGGCCTGGTTCAAGCTTACCCACCGCGACATGGGCCCCCGCGCGCGCTACCTCGGGCCGGAGGTGCCGGCCGAGGAATTGCTGTGGCAGGACCCCGTGCCCGCCGTCGACCACGCGCTGATCGACGCGGCGGATGTCTCGGCGCTCAAGGCCCGGCTCCTCGACGCCAGCCTGTCGATCGCCGAGTTGGTGTCGACCGCCTGGGCGTCGGCCTCGACCTACCGTGGCTCGGACAGGCGCGGCGGCGCCAACGGCGCGCGCATCCGCTTCGCCCCGCAGAAGGACTGGGAGATCAATCAGCCGACGCAGCTCGCCAAAGTGCTCGAGGCCCTCGGGGGAATCCAGCGGGCCTTCAACGCCGCGCAGACCGGCGGCAAGAAGGTCTCGCTGGCGGACCTGATCGTCCTGGGCGGATGCGCTGCCATCGAGCGAGCGGCGAAGGCGGCCGGTCACGACGTGACCGTTCCCTTCACGCCGGGCCGCACCGACGCCTCGCAGGAACAGACCGACGCAGAGTCTTTCGCGGTGCTCGAGCCCAGGGCGGACGGATTCCGCAACTACCGCAAGGCCGGCGTGACGACGCCGGGCGAGGCACTGCTGGTCGACAAGGCGCAACTGCTGACCCTGACCGTGCCCGAAATGACGGTGCTGGTCGGTGGCCTGCGCGTGCTGGGCGCGACCGTCAGCGAGTCGCGGCACGGTGTCCTCACCGAGCGGGCCGGGACGCTGACGACGGACTTCTTCGTCAACCTGCTCGACATGGGCACGACATGGACGCCGGTCTCGGGCAACAGCGGCGTCTTCGAGGGTCGCGACCGCGCGAGCGGCGCGCTGAAGTGGACCGGCACGCGCGCCGATCTTGTCTTTGCCTCGAACTCCGAGCTTCGGGCGCTGGCCGAGGTCTACGCCTGCGACGACGCGCGGGAGAAGTTCGTCCGCGACTTCGTCGAGGCATGGGCGAAGGTCATGGACCTCGACCGCTACGACGTCGGCTGATCCTGACCCGTCGCCGGCTTCTGGCGTCGGACGTATCTGACGCTCGACGCCGGCCCTCGAACCCGTCACGCTGGAGTCATGACGGCGTGCGAGGACATAGCACCCGGCGAGACTCGGCGCGAGGGAGCGAGCCAGCATGAGCGAACCAGACCGTTTCGACGCGTCGGAGAACGTCGGCGTCAACACCTCGGCCGAACCGTCGATCGGCGAACTGATCGGCCGGCGCCTGAGCCGGCGCGACGCCCTGCTCGGCCTCGCCGCCACTGGCGCCGCGACGGCGTTGAGCGGCGCGCCGGCGCGGGCGGCCGGCCCCTCGACGCTGACCTTCCGCGAACTGAAGCTGGGCATGGATGACACGCACCATGTGCCCGAGGGTTACGAAGCGCAGATCCTGATCCGCTGGGGCGATCCAGTCGTGCCGGGCGCGCCGCCGTTCGAGATAGACAAGCTGACGGGTGCCGCCCAGGAGAAGCAGTTCGGCTACAACTGCGACTTCATCGGCCTGCATCCGCTGCCGCGCGAGAGCAAGGCCGGCGATCGGTTCCTGATGGTCGTGCATCACGAATACACCAACACCAACCTGATGTTTGCCGGCATCGGCGAGGGTCGCGCCTCGCGGCTGCGCTCGAACAAGGCGCAGTGCGAAGTCGAGATCGCCGCCCATGGCGGCTCGATCATCGAGATCGCGCGCGAAGGCGGCGCCTGGAAAGTGATCGAGAACAGCCGCTACGCACGGCGCATCACGGCGACGACGCCGATGCGGATTTCCGGACCGGCGGCCGGACACGACAAGCTCAAGACGTCGAGCGATCCGATCGGCGCCACGGTGCTGGGCATGCTCAACCAATGCGCCGGCGGCGAGACGCCGTGGGGTACGTGGCTGGCGACCGAGGAGAACTTCAACTTCTATTTCGGCAACGCCCGGGACTCGTCGCCCAACAAAGAGCTCAACCAGCGCTACGGTGTCCGCGCCGCGAGCGCCTACAACTGGATGACCTTCTTCGACCGCTTCGACGCATCGAAGGAGCCCAACGAGGCCAATCGCTTCGGCTGGATCGTCGAGATCGACCCCTACGACCGCAACTCGATCCCGGTGAAGCGCACCTCGATGGGCCGCTTCAAGCACGAGGGCGCGACGCATGTCGTGGCCAAGGATGGCCGCGTCGTCTTCTACAGCGGCGACGACGAGCGCTTCGAGTACGTCTACAAGTTCGTCACGTCCAAGGCCTGGAACCCGCGGGACCGCGCCGCCAATCGCGACCTGCTCGACGAGGGCTCGCTGTTCGTCGCGCGTTTCGACGACGACGGCAAGGTGGCCTGGCTGCCGCTAGTCAAGGGACAGGGCCCACTGACATCGGCCAACGGCTTCGACAGCCAAGCCGACGTCGTGATCAACGCGCGCAAAGCGGCCGACCTGATGAAGGCGACGCCGATGGATCGGCCGGAGGACATCGAGACCAACCCGGTCAACGGCAAGGTCTATGTCATGCTGACCAACAACAGCCAGCGCCCGGCCAACCGCGTCGATCGCGCCAACCCTCGCGCCAACAACATCCACGGTCACATCGTCGAGATCACGCCAAAGGATGGCGACCACGCCTCGACCGACGGCACGTGGGGGATCTTCCTCGCCGCCGGCAAGCCGGGCATCGACAGCGGTACGCGCTATCACCGCGCGATCTCGGAGAATGGCTGGCTGTCCTGCCCCGACAATTGCGCCTTCGACAGCAAGGGCCGGATCCTCATCTCCACCGACGGCGCGCCGACCGCCGCAGGCATCGCCGACGGTGTCTGGATCGCCGACACCGAAGGCTATGGCCGCGCCCTGACGCGGTTGTTCTATCAGGCGCCGACCGGCGCAGAGGTCTGTGGTCCGGTTCTGACCGCCGACGATCGCACGCTGTTTCTGGCCATCCAGCATCCCGGCGAGGATCCCGGCTCGGTGTTCGAGAAGCCTTCGACGCGCTGGCCCGACTTCAAGGATGGCATGCCGCCGCGCCCCTCGGTGATCGCGATCACCAAGAAGGACGGCGGGCCGATCGGCTCCTAGACGTTGAAGCGGAAGTGGAAGATGTCGCCATCGACGACGACGTACTCCTTGCCTTCGAGGCGCATCTTGCCGGCGTCCTTGGCGCCCTGCTCGCCGCCCAAGGCGACGAAGTCGTCGTAGGAGATCGTCTCGGCGCGGATGAAGCCCTTCTCGAAATCGGTGTGGATCGCGCCCGCCGCCTGCGGCGCCTTGCTGCCACGCCGCACAGTCCAGGCATGCGCCTCTTTCGGCCCGACGGTGAAGAACGTCACCAGGTCGAGCAGGCTGTAACCGGCGGCGATCACGCGGTTCAGGCCGGTATCGTGCAGACCCAACGACTCCAGGAAGTCGCGCTGCTCCTCGGCCGGTAGCTGCGCCACCTCCGCCTCGATCGCCGCCGAGATGATCACGTAGGGTGAACCGACCGACTTCGCGTAGGCGATCGCCTTCTCGCTGTTGGCGTTGCCGCTCGCCGCCGAGCCTTCCTCGACGTTGAGCACGAACATCTGCGGCTTGGCGGTCAGGAGCTGCATGCGCTTGACCACCGGCTGCTCCTCGTTGGAGAGCGGCACCGCGCGCGCCGGCTTGCCGTCGCGCAACGCGGCCACGATGCGCTCCATGATGGCCGCCTCGACACCGGCCTCCTTGTCGCCGCTCTTGGCCTTCTTCTGCAAATTGGGCAGGCGCTTCTCCAGGCTGTCGAGGTCAGCCAGCATCAGCTCGGTCTCGATGATCTCGGCGTCGCGCACCGGATCGACGCTGCCCGAGACATGCGTGACGTCGCCGTCCTCGAAGCAACGCAGCACCTGCGCGATGGCGTCGACCTCACGGATGTTGCCGAGGAACTGGTTGCCCAGGCCCTCGCCCTTGCTGGCGCCCTTCACCAGGCCGGCGATGTCGACGAACTCCAGCTGCGTCGGCACGATCTTGGCCGACTTGGCGATCCCTGCGAGCGTCTCCAGCCGGCCGTCGGGCACCGAGACGCGACCGATATTCGGCTCGATGGTGCAGAACGGATAGTTCGCGGCCTGCGCCGCCTGGGTCGCGGTCAGCGCATTGAACAGCGTCGACTTGCCGACATTGGGCAAGCCGACGATTCCACAGTTGAAACCCATGGGTGAGGGAGATCCGGGTTGAAGTGAGGTGGCGCGACGTAGCCAATGCGCCGCCCCGGGTCAATCGCCACATTGCCGCCCAACGGCTCGGCGACGATCCCGCCCGTCGAGTTTCCTGGTTCCCGCTTCCCGTTTTCCTCCAGAGGTCGCGATGATCCATCGCTTCGCGGCGCCGGCGTTGCTCGCCTGCGCGCTGATCGTCCCGGTATCCGACGCCGCGGCGCGCCGCGATGTCATGATCGAATACACCTGCCCGATCGACGGACAGGTCTTCAAGGCAATGACGCCAATCTCGGGTACGTCCTTTGGCACGCGCCTCGACGGCAGGCGCATCGGCCCGATCGCCGTGCCCTTCCCCTATCCAGTCTGCCCCGGCAACGGCTTCGTGCTGTATCGCGACTCGAAGACGCTCGACGCCGATTACATCGCCAGAGCCAAGGCTCTGGTCGCGACCGAGGACTACCGTCGCGTCCGCGACGGGGATAACAGCCACTTCCTCGCCGCCTGGATCGCCGAGCGCATGGGCGAAGACCAATCGATCGTCGTCGGCTTGCTACGCCAGGCTGCCTGGGCCGCAGAAGGCAAAGGCGACAAACACACCGCCTATCTGCGCGCCGCCGCGGCGAAGTTGCGGGCATGGCAGGCCTCGCAGGCCGAGCGCAACGAGGCCTGGCTCCATCGCCAGATCGTGCTGGCCGAGCTGCTGCGCCAGGCCGGCGACTTCAACGAGGCGCGCCGCGCGCTCGACGATACGCCGCGCGACGCGCTCGACGCCTACGTCGACAAGCACGCCGTCCTGAAAGAGATGGTCGCCGAGCTGCGCCGCCGCATCGACCGCGGCGAGACGATGCCGATTTCTCCGCCGCGATCCTGAACTAGAGCGACGGCGGCGCGTCATCCTTCGCCGGCTTGGCCGGCGGCGGGTTGATCAGGAAGGCCACGCGGCTCATGAACTTTTCGTCGTCGACCTTGGCGCCGCTTGCCAGCAGCGGCGCCTCGGTGGCGATGGCGTCGATGACCTTGGGCAGCCAGCTCTCGCGCTCGGCCTTGCTGAAGTCGCTCAGCACGTAGCCGTAGACGAGATCCTTGTGGCCGGGATGGCCGATGCCGATGCGCACCCGGCGGTAGTCCTTGCCGAAATGCTGGTCGAGGTCGCGGATGCCGTTGTGGCCGCCGGCGCCGCCGCCGGTCTTCACCCTCACCTTGCCCGGCAGCAGGTCGAGCTCGTCGTGGAAAACGACGACGTCGTTCAGCGCGATCTTGTGGTAGCGCGCCGCTTCGCCGACCGAGAGGCCGGAGTCGTTCATGTAGGTCATCGGCTTGAGCGCGAGCGCGCGTTCACCGCCGAGCGTTCCCTCGGCCACCTCGCCCTGAAAGCGCTTGCGCCAAGGGCCGAAGCCATGGCGGCGGACGAGCTCGTCCACCACCATGAATCCGATGTTGTGGCGGTGACCCTGATATTTCGGTCCAGGGTTGCCGAGCCCGACCAGCAGCAGCATGACGGCCGCGGCGCGGCGGCCGCCTTACTTCTTGGCGGCCGCGGGCGCGCCCTTGCCCGGCGTCGCCTTGGCGCCCGCCGCGGGAGCCGCGGTCGTCGCGGCGGCGCCAGCGGCAGCGGCACCGGCGGCTGGCGCGGCGGCCGTCGCGGTCGCGGCGGCGGCCGTCGGTTCGGCCTCGCGGCCCACCGTCGGCGGCGCGATCGAGGCGATCGTGGCGTCCTTCTCGCGGCTCAGCACGCGCACGCCGTCGGGTAGCTTCAGCGCGCTCAGGTGCACCGTGCCGCCGATCTCGAGGCCGGTGAGGTCGACCTCGAAGAACTGCGGGATCTGGTCGGCGCGGGTGCGCACCGCGATCTCGTGCAGGATGATGTTGAGCACGCCGCCGCGCTTGATGCCGGGCGAGGCGCCTTCGTTCCTGAAGTGCACCGGCACCTGCACGGTGATCACCGAGTTGACGCCGACGCGCAGGAAGTCGAAGTGGATCGGCCGGTCGGTCACCGGATCGAGCTGCACGTCGCGCGGCAGCACGTCGTACTTGGTGCCGTCGACCTCGACCAGGATGCGGTGGTTGAAGAAGCCCTCGGCGTGCATGACACGCTCGAGCTGCTTGGGCTCCACCGAGATGGGCATAGGGGGTTGCTTGTCGCCGTAGATCACGGCCGGAATGAAACCCTCGCGACGCGAGGCCCGGGCGCCCCCCTTACCGGCCCGGTCCCGCTTCTTCGCGGGGATGGTCAGCATGTCGGACATTGTCCGCGTTCTCCATCTGGGACTAAACCACCCACCGGGACTGCCCCGGCGGGCCTTTCGCGGACCGGCCTCCAGGGGTGCCGCGTCCGCCAAAAGGACGTGGCCGCCGGACGGGTGCCCGGCGGCGGTGCGTGCTTCAACACCATTGGCCGCGGCCAGTCAACGACAGTCGTCAACGGCCGGTTTGGTTGACTCAGGCCAAGCTTGCCCGTATAGCCATCCGCCGTATGCGACCGCCCGCCTTGCAGCGCCGGCGGTCGTCGTTTTTCGCAACGAAATCCGTTGCTTAGGGAGTCTTCACCGTGAAACGTACCTACCAGCCCAGCAAACTGGTGCGTAAGCGCCGTCACGGCTTCCGCAGCCGGATGGCGACGGTCGGCGGCCGCAAGGTGCTGTCCAACCGCCGGTCCAAGGGCCGCGCGCGTCTGTCGGCCTAGCCCGGCCGCGCCGCGAGCGATCCGCGTACCGGCCGCCCGATGACGGCCGCTCCCACCCCCATCCCGGCCCTCACTCCGGGGCCCATCGCCCGCCTGCCAGCGCGGCGCGATTTTCTGCGCCTGCAGGCCAGTGGCCACAAGCAGGTCACGCCCGGCTTCATCCTGCAGGCGGCACGACTGCCCGAGGGGATCGCCGGCCAGCGTGCGCCCCGCGTCGGTTTCACCGCCAGCAAGAAGATCGGCAACGCCGTGGCCCGCAACCGCGCTCGCCGCCGTTTGCGAGCGCTGGCGCGCGAGGTGCTAGCGCCGCTCGCCGCGCCGGGCTTCGACTTCGTGCTGATCGGCCGCCAAGGCACGGTCGATCGCGACTACGCCGCCATGGCGCGTGATCTGAAGGGCGCGCTGCGCCGGCTGCGGGAGAAAGCCGCGTGATCGGGCGCGCTGTCACCCTGCTGCTGATCGGCCTGGTGCGGCTGTATCAGGCCACCCTGGCCTACTTCTTCCGGGGCGCCTGCCGCTTCGAGCCAAGCTGCTCGCGCTATGCCGCCGAGGCGCTCGCTACGCACGGCGCGGCGCGCGGCGGCGTGCTGGCCCTGCGGCGGCTCTGCCGTTGCCATCCCTGGGGCGGCGCCGGATACGACCCCGTGCCGGCGCCGCCCAAGCCGCTTGCTTCCAGCTTCCCGCGCACCCCTCGCGCGATCGATTTCTGACGGTCACCCAATGGATCAAAAGAACCTCGTCGTCGCCATCGCCCTTTCCGTACTGATCATCCTGGGCTGGCAGTTCCTCATGACGCCCTCGCCCGAGGAGCAGCGCAAAGTCGCGGCGGAGAAGCAGCGCCAGCTCGACGAGCAGCGCAAGGCGCAGCCCGCACCGGGTTCGACGCCGCCGGTGGCGGGCACGACACCGCAGGCTCCCGGCGCGCCGGCGCCCGCGCCGACGACGGCGCCGACCGGGTACCTCGATCGTCCGGCGGCGCTGGCGCGTTCGCCGCGCGTGACCTTCCGCACGCCCGAGCTCGATGGCTCGATCGCGCTCAAGGGCGGACGCGTCGACGACGTGCGGCTGGTGAAGCACCGCGTCAGCATCGACACCAAGAGCGGCATGGTGCCGGTGCTGTCACCCGAGGGCGCGGTCGACGCCTACTACGCCGAGTTCGGCTGGGCGCTGAAGCCCGGCGGCACGTCGAAGGTGCCCGGGCCCGACACGCTGTGGACCGCCGATCGCGACAAGCTCGAGCCTGGCCAGGCGGTGACGCTCACCTGGGACAACGGCGCCGGCCTGATCTTCCGTCAGAAGATCGAGCTCGACCGGAACTTCATGTTCACGATCACCCAGTCGGTCGAGAACAAGAGCGGCGCCACCGTCGATCTCGCGCCCTACGGCCTGGTGACGCGCCATGGCGAGCCCAAAACCGAGGGCATCTACCTGCTGCACGAGGGCCCCTATGGCGTCTTCGACGGCAAACTCAAGGAGTTCGACTGGAGCGATTTCAAGGACGGCAAGAACCAGCAGAACCTGCCGACCACCGGCGGTTGGCTGGGCTTCACCGACAAATACTGGATGGCCGCGCTGATCCCCGATCAGAAGGACAAGGTCACGGGGCGCATCTTCAAGGTCAACGATCCGGTGCTGAAGCGCTACCAGGCGGATTTTACCGCGCCGCTGCTCACCATCGATCCCGGCCAGACTAGGGAAGCCACGGCGCGGCTCTTCGCCGGCGCCAAGATCGTGCACACGATCAACGAGTACACCGAAAAGCTCGCCATCACGCGCTTCGACCTGTCGATCGACTGGGGCTGGTTCTGGTTCTTCACCAAGCCGCTGTTCTGGCTGCTCGACAAGCTCTTCGGCTTCATCGGCAATTTCGGCGTCGCCATCATGGTGCTGACGGTGATCGTGAAGCTGCTGTTCTTCCCGCTCGCCAACAAATCCTACGAGTCGATGACCAAGATGAAGAAGCTGCAGCCGGAGATGGAGAAGCTCCGGGCGCGCTTCGGCGAAGACAAGATGAAGATGAACCAGGAGCTGATGGCGCTCTACAAGCGGGAGAAGGTCAACCCCGCGGCGGGCTGCGTGCCGGTGCTGCTGCAGATTCCCGTGTTCTTCGCGCTCTACAAGGTGCTCTACACCACCATCGAGATGCGCCATCAGCCGTTCTTCGGCTGGGTCCAGGACCTCGCCGCGCCCGATCCGCTTACCCTGCTCAAGGGCTTCGGCCTGTTCAATTGGCAGGTGCCGGAGATCCTCAGCATCTTCGACATCGGCATCTGGCCGATCATCATGGGCATCACGATGTACGTGCAGCAGATGCTCAACCCGCAGCCGGCCGACCCGGTGCAGGCGCGCATCTTCCAGTTCCTGCCCATCATGTTCACCTTCATGCTGGCGCCCTTCGCCGCCGGCCTGGTGATCTACTGGGCGTGGAACAACCTGCTGTCGATGGCGCAGCAATACGTGATCATGCGCAAGCTGGGCGTGCCGATCACCTTCGGCGCCAAGATGCCGGCCCCGGCCAGCGGCAAGCCGCCCGACAAGCGATAGAGCGGTCAGCCCGCGCCGCCGCCCGGATCGCATCGGGCGGCAGCTCAGGCCTGCTGGATTCTGTTGCGACTGATTATCATTTGCATTAAGTGGATGAGGTGCAATGGTGAACATCGAGAGGCTGTCGTCATGCCCCATGAATGTCCGGTCGAGGCGCGGAGCCTGGAGAACCTGCGGTGCGCCGAGCGCTTCGTGGTCTGGGCGCTGCGCGAGTGGCGCCTGCGCTGGAGCGATGGCGAGGCCCGACCCGGGACGCTGCGATGTGGCTTCCATCACGCCAACTGCGGCGACGGGCTGACGCCCTTCTGCGACTTCATGGAGGCGCTGGTCGCCGGTACGCGCCGTCCGCTCGACGTGCGTTGCATGAACTGCCCGTACATCAGCCCGGATGAGGATCGCGTGCTCGACGCCGCCGCGGCGGCGCAACGCGATCGTGACGAGATCACCTGTGCGCTGCTGATGGATGCGCTGCCACGCGCCGCGGCGCGCATCGCCGTCGGACCGCTGGCCGCCTTCGCGCACAAGATGGCAGAGGCCGGCCTCGTGTTGCCGCGCGGGCCCGCGCTGGCCGGCGACCGTATCTCGATCTGCCGCTCGACCAATCCGGGTATCGCGTTGATGCAGTAGCGATCGTCGCGCGGCGGCTTGAGAAAGCGGCGGACATCGCTTGATTTCGTCGTGGCATCCCTTACCTGAGGATGACGGAACGCGTTGCCTGCGAGAGATTCATGATCGATGCGAAGCGGCTGATCGAGCAGCTACTCTCGGGAGCGCAGGGAGGCCAGTCCCAGCAAGGCGCTTCCGCTTCGCCTCGCGGGCACGCCGCGAACCAAGCGCATGGCGGGTTGGCCGAGCGCGTGACCGGCGCGCTGGGCTCGGTCGGCGACTATGCCAGGCGCAATCCGCTGCTCGCCGGCACGCTGGCGGGTGGCTTGGCATCCATCGTTCTCGGGTCGAAGTCAGGCCGGAAACTCGCCACGACCGCTCTCACCTATGGCGGCCTCGCCGCCATTGGCGGGCTGGCCTACAAAGCCTACCAGGACTATCGGACCGCGCAGTCCAAGCCCGCCGACGCGGCTGCGCCGGCCGGGCAGGGTGGCGCCGTGCTGCTGCCGCCGCCCGCCGATTCTGCCTTCGCGATCGAGAACGCGCCGCAGGGCGAGCACGTGTTCGCGCTCGAGCTCGTCGTCGCCATGATCAACGCCACCAAGGCCGATGGCCACATCGACGACGCGGAGCGCGCGAAGATCGAAGCGCGGCTCTCCGAAGGCGGCCTCGACGAGGAGGAACGGGCCTTTCTAGGCCGCGAACTCGCCGGGCCCTTGGACATCGAGCGTGTGGTCAAGGCGGCGAAGAACAAGGAAGCGGCGATCGAGCTGTATGCGGCCTCGTGCTTGGCCGTCACCGCCGATCACCCAGCAGAGCGGGCCTATCTCGCGATGCTGGCCGCACGTCTTGGTCTCGAGCCGGAGCTGGCGAAGTCGGTCGACCAGACGGTCGCGAACGCGCGGGCATAGCGGGCCCGCGACCACGCATCCGAGAAGCGAACAGCCGACGAGAGGCGGTATCTCCGGCATAAGGTCGGCGTGTGCTATCGCAGCGCCGCGCGGCGTGTCATATGGTGCGCGCTCATGCGCGTAACACTTCCTGTTCCACTGTCATGCTGAGCCGCACGGAGATCGCCCACGGCGTATCGGGCGCCTGGCGCCTGATGTGGGGCGACGGCGGCGGCCTGTACATGCTGGACCGCACGCGCGAGGGCTTCTGGCGCTCGTTCCGCGTCATGCTGCTGGTGGCGCCGCTGCAGGTCCTCTGCCTGATGATCGTCTACGATCGCGTCCAGACGATCGCGGCCGACAGCACCATCGTGCTGATCGAGGCGCTGCGCTACCTCATCGAGTGGACGGCCTTCCCGGTGATCCTGCTCGAAATCGCGCGTCTGGCCGGCTGGCGTGGCCGCTATATCGGCGCGGTCGTGGCGCTGAACTGGGCAAGCGTGCCGGTCATCATCTTCTCGACCCTGCGGCTGGCGATCGGCGAGGTCCTGCCCTCCGGGCTGGGCAGCGCGCTGGGCCTGATGTTGATGGGCCTGTTCATCTACTGGCTGACGCGCATCCTGCGCGAGGCGTTGGCGCTGGGTTTCGGTCAGGCCTTCGCGCTGGCGCTGCTCAATCTGTGGATCAGCATCACGCTAGAAATCGTCGTCGACGGAATCGTCGGCCGGCTGCCCGGCGCCACCTGAGGCGCCATCGTAGCGCACCTCGGCCAGGTACAGCCCGTCGGGCGGCGCGGTCGGGCCGCCTCTGGCGCGATCGCGCGCCGCCAGCGCCGCGGACACGTCGTCGGCGCTCCACTTGCCTTCGCCGACCAGCTTCAACGTGCCCGCCATGATGCGCACCTGGTTGTGCAGGAAGGAGCGCGCGGCGATCTCCATCCGGATCTCCTCGCCCGAGCGCGCGACGTCGAGCCGGTCGAGCGTCTTGAGTGGCGAGCGCGCCTGGCAGGCGGCGCTGCGGAAGCTGGTGAAATCGTGGTGCCCGAGCAGGCGCGCCGCGGCCTCCCGCATCGCCTCGGCATCGAGCGGCACGCCGACCTGCCAGGCGCGGCCGGCGTCGAGTGCCAGCGGCGCACGCCGGTTGACGATGCGATAGAGGTAGCGCCGGCCCGTCGCCGAGAAGCGCGCGTGGAAGGTGTCGTCGACGATCGCGGCGGCGAGCACCGCGACCGGCGCCGGCCGCAGATGGGCGTTGAGCGCGTCGCGCACGGTATCGGGCGTGGTCGACTTGGCAATATCGACATGCGCCACCTGGCCCGTCGCGTGCACGCCGGCGTCGGTACGGCCCGCGCCATAGATTTGAGCGCGCTCGCCGCAGAAGCCGAACACCGCGTCCTCCAGCGCCCGCTGGACCGACAGGCCATTGTCCTGCCGCTGCCAGCCGACAAAGCCCGCGCCGTCGTACTCGATGGTCAGGCGATAGCGCGTCATCGCGTAACGTTTGAGCGAGCGCTACTCCCTCTCCTCGCAAGCGGGGAGAGGGTTGGGGTGAGGGGCTGCCGCGGGTGGCGTACCACGGTCGTGCGCAACCTGAAGCTCCCCCTCACCCCAACCCTCTCCCCGCTTGCGGGGAGAGGGAGGAAGACATGGCCCGAACTCATCGCGCAGGTGCCGCGAGCGGTGCGGTCGTCGCCGGCAACATCACGCCGTCAAGCGGAAAGCCGCGCGCGAAGGCGGCGCCGTCGATCGCCGATTTGCCCGGCCGTTGCAACGACGTCAGGCGCAGGCCGCCGACACCGCAGGCCACGACCGGCACGCCGTCGCGCGCGATGCTCACGCGGCCGGGCGGTCCGGCCGCCAGGGCCAAGGTCGCGCCGCGCAGCTTGATGCGCTCGGCGCCGCCGCCTGGCGCGGGCGCGTCGAAATAGGCCCCGGGCCATGGCTCGAAGGCGCGCACTTGGCGCTCCAGCTCGGCGGCCGACCGGCGCCAGTCGAGCGCGCCCTCCTCGCGGCCGAGCTTGTGGGCGTAGGTCACGCCCTCCGCCGGTTGCGCCACCGCCCGCAGGCTGCCACCGACCAGGCCGTCGAGCGCCGAGACGATCAGGCGCGCGCCCAGCGCCGCCAACTCGTCATGCAGCGCGCTCGCCGTGGTGTCAGCGCGGATCGGCACGCTCTCGGCCAGCAGCATCGGGCCGGTATCGAGGCCTTCGTCCATGTGGATGATGGTGACGCCCGACTCCTCGTCGCCGGCCAGGATGGCGCGATGGATCGGCGCCGCGCCGCGCCAGCGCGGCAACAACGAGCCGTGGATATTGAAACAACCCAACACCGGCGCCTCGAGAAACGCCTTGGGCAGGATGTGGCCGTAGGAAACGACCACACCGGCGTCGAGGTCGAGCGCGCGGAAGGCCGCAGCCTCCTCCTCGTTGCGCAGGGTGCGCGGCGTGCGCACGGCGATGCCGGCGCGGCTGGCGACCTCGTGCACCGGCGTGCGCTGCTCGCGCTGACCGCGGCCGGCCGGCTTGGGCGCGCGGGTGTAGACGGCGACGATGTCGTGGCCGGCGGCAATCAGCGCCTCGAGCGCCGGCACCGCGAAGGCCGATGAGCCGAGAAATCCAAGCTTCATGCGCTGGCTTATGCCTTACCTTCCCCCGGCGGGGGAAGGTGTCCGCATGTCGCCCTGAGGAAGCTGGGGGCGCGCCACTCCAGTGGCGCGATTGACGATCGACGAGACGCGCCACTGGAGTGGCGCGCCCCGACCATTCACAGCGCGTTCTCGCGCTCCTTACGCTCCTTGACCAGCTTGCGCAGGATCATGTTGCGCTTGAGCGCCGAGATCTTGTCGATGAACAGGATGCCGTCGAGATGGTCGATCTCGTGCTGCACGCAGGTCGCCAGCAGCCCCTCGCATTTCAGATCCTGCCGTTTGCCGTCGCGGTCGAGGTAGCGCACCGTCACCTCGGCCGGGCGGCTGACGTCGGCGTAATGCTCGGGCACCGACAGGCAGCCCTCGTTGTAGATGGCGTCGTCGTCGGAGGCGTCGACGATCTCCGGGTTGGCCATGAACAGCGGACCGACCTTGGTCTCCTCGCGGTCGATCTCCAGCACGATCACGCGCTTGAGCACCCCGACCTGCGGCGCGGCCAGGCCGATGCCGGGCGCGGCATGCATGGTCTCCAGCATGTCGTCCATCAGCTGGCGGATCTCGGCGTCGACCTTGGCCACCGGCGCCGAGAGCTGCTTCAGCCTCGGGTCGGGTGCGGTGATGATATGCAGGATGGCCATCGTCTCGGTGCGGGAACAAAAGTGGTCTGAACGCCCTAGGTATGGTCGCGGACAAGGCCCGTCAAGGCGCCGCCCGGTCGTTCCTATTTGCGCTTCACCATGGTGCCGACGCCGACCTCGGTGAAGACCTCCAGCAGCAGGGCGTGCGGCACGCGGCCGTCCATGATCACCGCCGCCTCGACGCCGGCGTTCACCGCGTCGATGCAGTTCTCGACCTTGGGGATCATGCCACCGGAGATCGTGCCGTCGGCGATCAGGGCGCGCGCCTGCTCCACCGTCATGTCGGAGATCACGTTGCCGTTCTTGTCGAGCACACCAGGCACGTCGGTCAGGAACAGCAGGCGCTTGGCCTTCATCGCGCCGGCGATCGCGCCGGCCGAGGTGTCGGCGTTGATGTTGTAGGTCAGCTCGTCGTCGACGCCGAAGCCGATCGGCGCCACCACGGGGATGACGTTGGCGCGCGCCAGCTGCTCCAGCACCATGACGTTGATCTTGGCCGGCTCGCCGACCTGCTGCAGGTCGACCTTCAGAAGCTCACCGGTCCTGGGATCGCGCATCTCCGTGACCTTGCGCGCCAGGATCAGATTGCCGTCCTTGCCGCAGATGCCGACGGCGGTGCCGCCGCACTCGTTGATGTCGGCGACAATCGCCTTGTTGATCGAGCCGGCCAGCACCATCTCGACGATCTCCATCGTCGCGGCGTCGGTGACGCGCAGCCCGTTGACGAACTCGCTCTTGATGCCGACGCGCTGGAGCATCTTGTTGATCTGTGGGCCGCCGCCATGGACGACGATCGGCTCCATGCCGACCTGCTTCATCAGCACGATGTCGCGGGCGAAGAGATCGCCCAGTTTCGGGTCGGTCATGGCGTGGCCGCCATACTTCACCACGAAGGTCGCGCCAGAGTGACGTCGCATGTAGGGCAGCGCCTTGGAGATCGTCTCAGCCATGCGGATCAGACGTCTTTGTTCCCTGTTCTCCGCCTGCTGCCCCGTATCCGCCATCTCGTGATCCCTCGTTGCACAAAGCCCTCTCCCCGGCGGGGAGAGGGCTTGGTCGCTGCGTCGGAGGAAAGTACCGCAAACCGCCCCGCACCGCAAACGCCGGGCGAGCGGGCCGGGGTTGGCGATCGCGCGGCGAGTGCGGCGCCGGCGCGCGGATAGCGGCGCTCGGGGCGGTACCGTACCGTGGAGCCATGCCTGACCGCGCGACACCCATCCGACACCGTATCCACTCCCTCTCCTGGGAGTCGCTGGGCCGCGATCTCGACGCGTTGGGTCACGCCGTCGTGCGCGACCTGCTGAGTCCGGCCGAGTGCGCCGGGCTCGTGGCGCTGTATGGCGAGGAGGCGCGCTTCCGCAGCCGCGTGACCATGGCGCGCCACGGCTTCGGCATGGGCGAGTACCAGTATTTCGCGCGCCCGCTGCCGCCGGTGATCGCTGCGCTGCGGGAAGCCGCCTATCCGCCGCTCGCCGTGATCGCCAATCGCTGGCGTCGCGCGCTGGGCGAGCCCGAGGACTTTCCCGACACGCTCGAAGCCTGGCTGAAGCGCTGTCATGAGGCCGGCCAGACGCGCCCCACGCCCTTGCTGCTGAAATACGGCACCGGCGACTGGAACGCGCTGCACCGCGACCTCTATGGCGACCTCGTCTTCCCGCTGCAGCTGACGGTGCTGCTCAGCAAGCCGGGCGCTGATTTCACCGGTGGTGAGTTCATGCTGGTCGAGAACCGCCCGCGCCTGCAGTCGCGCGGCCATGTCGTGAGCCTGGGCCAGGGCGACGCGGTGATCTTCGCCGTCGACCAACGGCCGGTGAAGGGCACGCGCGGCTGGTACCGTACGGCCATGCGCCACGGCGTCAGCACGATCACCAGTGGCGAGCGCATGACCCTGGGCGTGATCTTCCACGACGCGGCGTGAGCCGTCTCAGGCGTAGCTCACCACCTCGTACTCGATGCCGTCGGGATCGAGGAAGTAGAAGCGCCGGCCGGGGTCGTAGGAATCGTGGCTGAAAGGCGTGAGCCCGGCCGCCACGACGCGCGCCTCGACGGCGTCGAGATCGTCGACCTCGACGCCGACATGGTTGAGCGGCCGGCCCTTGGCGAAATCATCGGCCGTGTAGCGCGCATCGCGGCCGGTGTAGAGCGCGAGATACTGCCCGTCGTCGCCGACATGGACGGTGCGGCCACCGTCGCGCGCCGGGCCGCGCCAGCGCACATGCCAGCCGAACAGGCTTTCCATCAGGCGCGCGGTGCGCTCGGGGTCGGTGACGGTGATGTTGACGTGTTCGATACGTGGACCGGGCATGACGCCAGCCTCCTTTGCCATTCGCAATCCACCCGCTTGCCCCATCCTGCGACCTCAAGTTAACTTGAGGTCAAGCTTCTTCAGAGGCCGCATGGCGCCGCCCAATCTGCTCACCATCGGCCAGCTCGCCCAACGCACCGGGCTCAGCGTCTCGGCCATCCGCTTCTACGAGCAGCGCGGGCTGGTGCGCGCGGCGCGCAGCGCCGGCAACCAGCGCCGCTTCGCCCGCGCCGACATCCGCCGCCTGTCCTTCGCCCTGATCGCCCAGCGCCTGGGCCTGACCCTGACCGAGGTCGAGCGCGCGCTTTCCACCCTGCCCGAGGGCCGCGCGCCCACGCGCAAAGATTGGCAGGCCATGAGCCGGCGCATCCGCGAGACGCTGGAGGGCCGCATCCGCACCTTGGAGCGCACCCGCGACCTGCTCGATGGCTGCATCGGCTGCGGCTGCCTGTCGCTGGGCTCCTGCGCGCTCTACAACCCCGGTGACCGCGCCGCTCGCGCCGGCGCCGGGCCGCGCTTCCTGCTCGGCGACCGGCCGGCCGACTTCGCCCCGCCTACTGCGCCGCCACGGCGGCGATTGCGGCCCTGAGCTCGGCGATGCCGTAGCCGGTCTCGCTGCTGGTCGCCATCGGCTCGGGATGGGCGCCGACATGCTTGGCCGCCACCTTCGCGGCGGCCTCGAGCGCCGCCGGAATCTTCGCCGCCGGGATCTGGTCCACCTTGGTCAGCACCAACTGGTAGACGATCGCCGCCTTGTCGAAGTTGGTCATCGTCTCCTCGTCGGTCTTCTTCACACCGTGGCGCGAGTCGATCAGCAGGCAGACGCGGCGCAGGGTCGGTCGCCCGCGCAGATAGGCGGTGGCGAGATCCTTCCAGGCGTCCTTCATCGACTTCGAGACCTGGGCGAAGCCGTAGCCCGGCAGATCGACCAGCCACAGCCTTCCGCCGAGGTCGAAGAAGTTGAGCTGGCGCGTATGGCCGGGCTTGGACGAGACGCGCGCCAAGGTCTTGCGGCCGGTCAGCGCGTTGACCAGGCTCGACTTGCCGACATTGGAACGGCCGGCGAAGGCGATCTCGGGCGCGCCGATGCCCGGCAGCGACTCGATCGAGGCGGCGCCGGCGATGAATTCGCAGGGCGCGGCGAAGAGCAGCCGGCCGGCCTCGATGGGATCCGCAGAGCTCACGCGAAGTAGCGATCGAGCATCAGGCGGTAGACCTTGGCCAGCGCCTGGAGGTCGGCCACGGTGCTGCGCTCGTCGACCTTGTGCAAGGTCTGGCCGACCAGACCGAACTCGACCACCGGGCAATACGAGCGGATGAAGCGCGCGTCGGAGGTGCCGCCGGTGGTCGACAGCTCGGCCTCCAGCCCGGTGACCTCACGCACCGCATCGCCGATCAGGCTCGAGAGCTCGCCGGGCGCGGTGTAGAACGACTCGCCGGACACCCGCGCCTTCATCTCGTAGCCGCCATCGCCGCCGACCGCGGCGTTGGCCGCGTCGAGCCGGCGGCGGAACTCGGCGATGAGCTTGTCCGAGGTCCACAGATCATTGAAGCGGCTGTTGAAGCGCGCGCGCAAGGTGCCGGGCGCGATGTTGTCGGCGCTGTTGCCGACGTCGACATTGGTCCACTGCAACGACGTCGACTGGAAATGCGTGCTGCCGGTGTCGATCGGCGTGGCGATCAAGGCCTCGATCAACTTCGACAGTCGGTGGATCGGATTGTCGATCAGGTGCGGATAGGCGACGTGACCCTGCGTGCCGCGCACGACGAGGTCGACATTGACGCTGCCGCGGCGGCCGATCTTCATCATGTCGCCGAAGCGCTCGGCGCTTGTCGGCTCGCCGACGACGCAGGCGTCGATGGTCTCGCCGCGGGCGGCCAGCTTCTTCAGCATCTTCACCGTGCCGTTGATCGCCGGGCCTTCCTCGTCGCCGGTGATCAAGAGGCTGATCGAGCCGCCGAAATCGCGGCCGCGCGCGGCGATGAACTCGCTGGCAGCGACGCAGAAGGCGGCGATGCCGCCCTTCATGTCGACGGCGCCCCGGCCGAACAACACGCCTTTGTCGAGCTCGGCGCCGAATGGCCCGACGGTCCAGGCCGACAGGTCACCCACTGGCACCACGTCGCTGTGGCCGGCGAAGCAGAAATGGCGGCCGCCTGTGCCGATCCGGGCATAGAGGTTGGCGACGTCGGGCGTGCCTTCCTGGGTGAAGTCCATGCGCTCGCAGGTGAAGCCGCGCGGCGCCAGCGTGCGCTCCAGCAGCTGCAACGCGCCGCCCTCGACCGGCGTCACGCTCTGGCAGCGGATCAGGTCGCGGGTCAGCTCGACGACGTCGAGAGCTTCGTTGGCCAGTGCGGGGGCCAGCGCAGAGGCCAGCGCGGCGCCGGGGGCGGTATCGGGCATGGGGTGTCCTTAGCCCCGGCCTCGCCGGGGGGCAACCCCGGCGCTATACTACGCTCGTGAACGATCGCAACCTCGAGGCGATCTTCATCGCCATCCTCTACCTCGGCACCTTCCTGGTGGTCGGGTACGCCGGTCGCTGGCTGATCGACCGCTGGATGCGCGCCAGGGGTGTGCACCTGACCGAGGTCCAGGACCAGATGGGCGAAAACCGGCGCAAGCAGACCGGCTTCCTCCTCGGCGTCTGGTACCGGCGCAATTGATTGAGGCGCTTAGACGGGCACCAACCGGAAGCGCAGCGTATCCGGCAGGAAGACGCGGCCCGGGATGAGATGCGGCGCGATGTCGTCGATGACCGCGCGGACATCGGCGCGCACCCCGGGCGAACGCCAGTAATACTGATGGTTGGTCTTGTCCCGTCCATCGTCGACGATGCCGCTGACATCGACCACCGACACTTTGTCGGCGATCTGCGTGGTGTTTTCCGGCCCGTCGCTGCCTAGCCGGACCGGCGTGCCCTTGGTGTTGACGCTGACGTCGAGGGCGGCGTCCCGGTTGGTGTGATAGAGGGTGATCCTGCGTCCTAGCCGGGGCAGGAACTTGTACTTCTCGGCGAACTCGAAGGCATCGGCGTCCTCGTCCGGCGCGAAGAGGAAGATCTTGTCGAACAGCCGCGGCAGCGCGTCGCCGTGCTCGGACCGCAGGCCCTGCACCGCGTGCCGCAGGGCGTAGGCGCCCATGCTGTGCGCAACGAGGTGAATGCTCTCACCGCACCGGTCTTGCTTTCGCAGCTTGGCGAGGAACTGGGTCGCGATCTCCAGCGCGCGGCCGGCGGCATGGCCGGACTTCTCGGCGTCGGCGCGATCGCTGTGGTAGCGGTCCATCTTCCCGTCCGACGGCCAGGTGAAGACGAACCAGTTGCTGTCGATGCCATGAAAGGCCTGCGTCTGCGCGGTCCTGACCAGCGCCTCCTCGAACGTGTAGTTGAAGCCGTGGATCGACACAAAGGTCGGCCGGCTGTTCTTGCACATATCGGCATGCAACTGCTTCAGCGTCTCGCTGCTGCCGAAGAATGGAGGCTGCTTCTCGCTCTTCCAGAAAAGGCGCTCGTCCGCGACCTTCAGCGCCACGATCTTCTTCTTGTCGAGATCGATCTCCGCGTAACCATATCGCAGCGCCTTGCCGTCGAACGGCCCCAGCGCCTCGCCGAAGCCAGTAGGTGGATCATTGATGGGATTGCGGTTGGTAGCGAAATAGATGCGCGCCATTTGTCTCCTCCGCCGAAGTCACAACCGGCAGAGTAATCGAGCGCGCGCGCTGGCGAAGCGCCCGCGCGCGCGAAAGATGTGGACAGCTCTAGTCGCGCAACAGCTCGTTGATCGAGGTCTTCGAGCGGGTGCGCTCGTCGACCGTCTTCATGATCACCGCGCAATAGGTCGAGGGCTGGTTGGGGCCGCGATTGAGGTTGCCGGGCACCACTACCGAGTAGGCCGGCACGCGGCCGACATGGACCTGGCCGGTCTCGCGATCGACGATCTTGGTCGTGGCCGAGATGAACACGCCCATCGACAGCACCGAGCCGGTCTCGACGATCACGCCCTCGACGACCTCTGAGCGCGCGCCGATGAAGCAATTGTCCTCGATGATGACAGGGTTGGCCTGCAGCGGCTCGAGCACGCCGCCGATGCCGACGCCGCCGGAGAGGTGGCAGTTCTTGCCGATCTGCGCGCAGGAGCCGACCGTGGCCCAGGTATCGACCATGGTGCCCTCGTCGACATAGGCGCCGAGATTGACGAAGGACGGCATCAGCACGACGTTCTTGGCGATATAGGAGCCACGACGCGCGATCGAGCCGGGCACGGCGCGGAAGCCCGCCTTGGCGAAGCGCGCGGCATCCCAGCCTGTGGTCTTGAGCGGCACCTTGTCGAACCACGGCGCGCCACCCATGCCCGGGAACACCGCCCCGCCGTCCATCGGCACGCTGTCGTAGAGCCGGAACGACAGCAGCACGGCCTTCTTCAGCCACTGGTTCACCACCCATTCGCCCTTGAACTTCTCGGCGGTGCGGAAGCTGCCGTCGTCGAGCCCGGCCAATGCCGACTCGACGGCGTCGCGGACCTCGCCCTTGGTCTTGCTGTTGATGCCGTCGCGCGCCTCCCAGGCGGCGTCGATGGTGGATTGCAGCTGTGCGGCGCTCATGGTGTTCCCCTTCGATCGTGGTTCAGGTGGCCGTGGCTTCGCGCTTCTGGCGCTGCTCGTAGGCCCGCATATGGACATAGGCTTGCCGCAGCACGGGCGTGGCGATGCCGGCGGCCCGCGCGCGGGCGATCATGTCGCCGATGACGTGCTCGGCCTCGATGCGCGCGCCGCTCTCGAGATCGCGCAGCATCGAGGCGGCGAACTTCGAGCCTCGCGTCGTCAGATAGACGCGGATGTTGTCCATCGCGCCGCCGCCCGGCTCGCGGCCGGCGGCACGCGCGACCTTGCGGCACTCCTCGATCGCCTCGAGCGTGAGGTCGGGGCCCTCGTCGGCTTCGAGGATGTCGCACACCGCCGCGCGCAGCGAGCCGGTCAACGCCGCCAGCGCGCAGAGCATCACCCACTTGTCCCACATGTCCTGGACGATGTCGGACTGGACACCGCCGTCGAAGCCCGACTTGCCGATCGCCGCGGCGAAATCCTGCAGCGCCGGGCGCGCCGCCTTGCCCTTCTCGCGCTCGCCGGTCAGCACGGCAGCCATCGGCATCATGTGCACGACGCTGCCATCCGGCGCCAGCGTCGAGCTGATGCGCGCCACGCCGCCCAGCACTCGCTCGACGCCGAAGCGCGCGTCGAGCACGTCGAGGTGCTTCATGCCGTTGAGCAGCGGCACGATCGCCGTGTCGGGGCCGATGCCCGGCGCCAGGGTCTCGATCGCCGAGTCGAGGTCGTAGGCCTTGCACGAGAGCATCGCCAGGGGGTAGGGACCGCCCTGGGCCGCGTCGGTCACGACCTTAACCTGAAGGCTGGCGTCGCCCTTAGGGCTAGCGATCTTCAGCCCGGTCTTGCGCAACAACTCGGCGCGCGCCGGTCGAACGAGGAAGGTGACGTCGGCGCCGGCCTGCTGCAGACGCCCGCCGAAATAGCCACCGACCGCGCCGGCGCCGAGAACCAGAAGCTTCATCAGCTGCGCCCATTCAGGTAGTCGTGCAGCCAGTCGACCAAGTCTTCGGTCTGGTGATGGATCCAGTCGAGCGCCAGGCCTTGCGCGCGCTGGGTGCTCTCGGGCGTGCGGATCCACACCGTGCGCATGCCCAGCGCGTGCGCCGGCTTCAGGTTCACGGCGATGTCGTCGAGCATGATGGCGCGCGCCGGATCGACGCCGTACCGGCCGACGATGTCGCGATAGACCACCATCTCCGGCTTGGGCACATAGTCGGCGGCGACAATGTCGTAGATGCCCTCGAAATGATGCGCCACGCCCAGCCGCTCCAGCACCCGCTCGGCATGGCGCACCGTGCCGTTGGTGAAGACGATCTTGCGGCCAGTGAGCTGCTTGAGCGCCTGATCGAGCCGCGGACTGGCGTCGACCGGCGCGTAGTCGATGTCGTGCACGTAGTCGAGATACGGCTCGGGGTCGACCTGGTGCAGGGTCATCAGCCCGCGCAGCGAGGTGCCGTGCGCCTTCCAGTAATCCTTCTGGATGCGCTTGGCCTCGTCGTAGTGCACGTCGAGCAGCCTGGAGATGAACTCCCCGATACGCCGGTCGGTCTGCGCGAAGAGATCGCAGCGCGCCGGGTACAGCGTGTTGTCGAGATCGAACAGCCAGGCGGCAGGCTGCTCGGCGGTGGTCGCGGTGGTCATGGGCGCCCGCTCTAGCCGGTCGGGCCGCCGCTGTCGAGCCGTCGCCTGCCGGTGACGCGCCGCACCACCGAGACGAACAGCCGGAAGATCTTGGGCAGGAGCCAGATCATCAGGCCGACGACGATGGTCAGCAGGATCAGGAAGACGACCGCGTTCGTGATCGCCAGCCAAAGACCGCCGACCACGGCGACGTCCTCGGCGATCGAGAGGCCTATGCCGCTGCCCGGAACCGTGCCGGTGGCGGCGACGCGCGTGCTGGTCTTGGTGGCGTGGCTGCCAAAGGCCAGCGTGCCGCCGACCAGCGCGGCGGCAGCGACAACCGTCGGATCGGCGTCGCCGACGGCGGCGCCGGCCATCACCGCGCCGGCGGGGATGCGCAGGAAGGTATGGATGAAGTCGTTGACGGTCTCGACCGCCGGAATCTTGTCGGCGAAGAAGTTGATGGCGTAGAGCACGCAGGCCAGCGCCAGGATCCACGGCGATTCCAGCGCCTGCAGGCCGTCGGGCAGGCGCACCGCGCCGACGCGGCCGGCGATGCCGATGGTCAGCGCCGCGAGATACATGTTGATGCCGCTGGCCCAGCTGCCGCCGAGCGCGAGTGCGAGAGTGGCGATCGTGTCCATGATTACATCGCCCGCCGCGCCTTGAGCGCGGCCGCCAGCGTGCCCTCGTCGAGATAGTCGAGCTCACCGCCCACCGGTACGCCGTGCGCCAGCCGCGAGACTTTGATGCCCTCGATCTCGGCCAGCCGGTCGGCGAGGTAGTGCGCCGTAGTCTGGCCGTCGACCGTGGCGTTGGTGGCGAGGATCACCTCACGCACCACGCCGTTGCGCGCGCGGCGCATAAGGCCGGCGATGTTGAGGTCCTCGGGCCCGACGCCGTCGAGCGCCGAGAGCGTGCCGCCCAGCACATGATAGCCGCCGGCGAAGACGCGGCCGCGTTCCAGCGCCCATAGATCGGCGACGTCCTCGACGACGCAGATCAGCGCGGCGTCGCGGCGCGTGTCGGCGCACACGGCGCAGGGATCGGTGGTGTCGAGATTGCCGCAGACAGAGCAGGTGCGAATCGCCTCGGCGGCGCGGCCGATCGCCTGCGCCAGCGGGGTCATCAGCGCCTCGCGCTTTTTCAGCAGATGCAACGCCGCACGTCTGGCCGAGCGCGGCCCCAGTCCGGGCAGCTTGGCCAGCAGCTGAATCAGCCGGTCGATCTCCGGGCCAGTCATGCGAGCAACATCTTTACCTTCCCTCGGAGGGGGAGGGTAGGATCTGGGTTACACACACGTGTCACCCCAGCTTGAATCCCGGCGGCAACGGCAGGCCGCCGGTGATCGACTGCATCTGCTGCTGCGCCTCGGCTTCGACCTTGCCGCGCGCGTCGTTGATGGCGGCGACCAGCAAATCCTCGAGCACGCCCTTCTCGGCCGGCACCAGCAGCGAACCGTCGATCTCGACGCGCCGCGTCTCGCCCTTGCCATCGACGGTGACCTTCACCAGGCCGCCGCCAGACCGGCCGGTGAGCTCCACGGCGGCGAGCCTGGCCTGCATCTCCGCCATCTTCTGCTGCATCTCCTGCGCCTGCTTCATCAGGGCGCCGAGATCCTTCAGTTGGCCGAACATGGTGCGCCTCTACAGATCGCCTTCGGGAATGTCGAAGTCGTCATAGGACAGTTCGCCGGGCTCGAACAGCGGCGGCTCGGCGCCGTCCGCGCCCTCGACGTTCATCGGCCGTGGCATCGGCGCCGGCGCGGCGATGTCGTCATTAGGACCGCGCACATCCTGCAAGGTCGCGCCGGGGAACATCGCCATCGCCGCCTGGACCAGCGGATGCGCCAGCGCGCGCTGACGACGGGCGTCGCGGCTCGCTTCACGGCGCGAGGCCAAGGTCGGCTCGCCCGCCTCGCTCGACACCGAGACCATCCAGCGCTGACCGGTCCAGCGCGCCAGCGCGTCGGCGACCTTGGGCGCGAGATCGACCGGGGCCCGGTCGGTCGGCCGGAACTCCAGACGGCCCGGCTCACAGCGCACCGGATGGACATCGGCGCTCAGCGCCAGTGCCAGCCGTGCCTCGCGCTTGCTCTCGAACAGCGCCACGACCTCGGCGAAGTCCTTCGGTTGCGGCTTGGGCCGGACGACCAGCGCCTCGGCCTCCGCGTCGACATCGACCTCGGCCCGCGCAACCACCGCGTTGCTCACCGCCAGGCGAGCGACCGGGCCGGCTGATGGCGCCCCCGATGGCGCGCCACGCGGTGGCGCGGCGCTCGCGCTCGTGCCGCCGCCATTGCCCGGCGACGGCGCCGATGGCCTGGGCGGCGGCGCGCCGCCACCATCCTGCAGCGCCTTCAAGGCATCGGCCGGCGTCGGCAGATCGGCGGCGTAGCACAGGCGGATCAGCGCCATCTCGGCGGCACGGATCGGCGAGTGGGCGTGCTGCGTCTCCTGCAGGCCCTTGAGCAGCATCTGCCAGGCGCGCGTCAAATGCGCCATGGCGAGCCGGCCGGCCATGTCGCGGCCGCGCGTGCGCTCGAGCTCGGGTGCGGCCTCGGCCGATTCGGGCACGACCTTCAGCCGCGTCAGCCAGTGCGCCAGCTCCAGCATGTCCTGCAGCACGACGACGGGATCGGCGCCCGAATCGTACATGCCGCCCAGCGTCTTGAGCGCATCAGGCGCGTCGCCGCGCATCACTTGGTCGAACAGCTCGAAGACGAGGCCGCGATCGGCCAGGCCCAGCATGTCGCGCACCTGCGCCGCGTCGACCACGCCGCCACCATGGGCGATGGCCTGGTCGAGCAAGCTGAGCCCGTCGCGCACCGAGCCGTCGGCGGCGGTGGCGATCAGGCGCAGCGCCTCCGGCGCGATCTCGACCTTCTCGCTCTCGGCCACGCGCGTGAAGTGCGCGGTCAGCGCCTCGACCGGAACGCGACGCAGGTCGAAGCGCTGGCAGCGCGACAGCACCGTCACCGGCACCTTGCGGATTTCCGTGGTGGCGAAGACGAACTTCACGTGCGGCGGCGGTTCCTCCAAGGTCTTCAGCAGGCCGTTGAAGGCCGCCGTCGACAGCATGTGGACCTCGTCGATGATGTAGATCTTGTAGCGCGCAGAGACCGGGCGATAGCGCACGCCCTCGATCAGCTCGCGGATGTCGTTGATGCCGGTGCGACTGGCGGCGTCCATCTCGATGACGTCGACATGGCGATCCTCGGTGATCGCCACGCAGTTCGCGCAGACGCCGCAGGGATCCATGGTCGGGCCGCCCTTGCCGTCGGGCCCAATGCAGTTCAGCGCCTTGGCGATGATGCGGGCGGTGGTCGTCTTGCCCACGCCGCGCACACCGGTGAGCATGAAGGCGTGCGCCAGGCGACCGGCGTCGAGCGCGTTGCGCAACGTGCGCACCATCGCTTCCTGGCCGACCAGGGTGGAAAAATCGACGGGACGGTATTTGCGCGCCAACACCCGGTAGTGGGTGTCATCGGGTCCGGGCGCTGGAGTGTCGAGCGGGGCGTCGGCCATGATCAGGGGCGCCTCGCGGCGTGTGCCCTGCCTCGTCGGCGAGGGCGGGTGGGAGACCGGACACGACCCGCAGCGAATTCGTTACGGCTGCTTCCTTCCGGACCTGACCGGGTTGGCGAAGACTGCGTCCACGCCGGCCTCCCGAGGCGGTTATATCAGGACTCGGGCGCCTGATCGCAAGGGCCGAATCGGGCCGCTTTACCACAGGCTCCGATCTAGTTCCGGGGCTGGTTCGGCTGGCTGGGCGTACTGCCCTCCTGTTTGCCGACAGCCGGCGCCGGCTCCGGCGGCTTACCCGGGCCGGGCGCGGCCTTTACCTCGGTGACCCGCCCGCCGATGTGCTTGGCCAGGAACGTCTCGACCTTGGCGAAAAAGATCAGCCGGTTCTCCGATCGCCCGAGGCTGTGGCCCTCGTTCTCGAACAGGTGGAACTCGACCGGCTTGCCCAGCGCCCGCGCCGCGCCATAGAAGCGTTCGCTCTGGTCCTTGCGCACGCGCACGTCGTTGGCGCCGTGCGTGATCAGCATCGGCCGCTCGAGCTTGTCGACATGCGCCAGCGGCGAGCGCTGCCACATCGCGGCGCGGCCTTCGACGGTATTGGACGGGCCAAGATAACGGTGCCAGCGGCCGCGGTCCCAGTACACCGGCACGAGGTCGATGAAGGCCGGCAGGTCGCTGATGCCGACATTGGCGACGCCGGCGGCGAATTGCGTCGGCGTGCGCGTCATGCCGACGAAGGTGGCGTAGCCGCCGTAGGAGCTACCCATCAGCGCGATCTTCGCCGGATCGGCGATGCCCTGCGCGATCAGCCATTTCACGCCATCATCGACGTCGTCCTGCATCTTGCCGCCGAGCTCGCCGATGCCGCCGCGCAAATGGGCGCGACCGTAGCCGCTCGAACCACGGTAGTTCACCTGCAGCACGGCATAGCCGCGATTGGCGAGGAACTGCGCCGTGGTGCTGAGCGTCCCGTAATCGCGCAGCCACGGCCCGCCATGCACCAGAACCACCGACGGCAGGTTCTTGGCTGGGGCGCCGGCCGGCAATGTCAGATAGCCGCTGATCGTCAGGCCGTCGCGCGCCTTGTAGTCGACCGCGTTGATCGGCGACAGGGACTCGCGGTAGGCGTCCCACGCCCCGGCCGTGAGCAGGGTGCGTTCCTTGTTCTGCGTATCGTAGAGAATGATGCGCGTCGCGCTGCCCTTGCTCTGCATGCCCAGCACGAACCAGCGCATGGCGTTGTCGTGGCTCAGGATGCCCACCACGTCGGCGCCGCCATCGTTGCCCATCGCCGCCAGATCGGGACCGATGCCCGAGCCGAAGGCATGCAGCCGCTGCCGGTCCGGCCACTGGATCGCCAGCACCGGCTCGCGCGTCTCGGTATTGAACCAGATGCTGTCCACGTCGACCTTGGGATCGACATGCCGGACCGTCTCGGCGCCGGTCCTGAGGTTCAGCCGCACCACCGCCACGCGATCGCGACCGCGGTTGGACAGCGCCCACACCTCCTCCTCGTCGGCGGCGATATCGACGATCGCGACCTGCTCGTCCCATTCCATGTCGAAGACGCGCGCGCAGGTCGCGACGACGCCGGGGCAGAACTCGAAGGCGCGCTTGCCGTCGGCGCCGGCGCGTAGACTGCGCGCCGCCACCCGCGCCTTGCGGTCGAAGTAGACGCGGTCGACGTTGCCGGGATTGCGCTCGTGTAGCACCGGCGTCAGATCGCCGCTCAGCGACAGCCGATAGGCGTCGAAGACACGTCGGTCGCGGCGGTTGCTGAAGAGCAGCACCTCGTCGCCATCGAGGCGCGTGGTCGAGACGGAGTTGGCGGTACCGGGCCAGGGCGTGACGTTCTTGGGTGGCGCGGTCGGACTCTGTGAATCGACGATCCAGATCTGGGTGTTCTCGTTGCCGCCATTATCGAGCCCGTAGCGCAGCCGACGGCTGTCGGGCAGCCAGCGGAAATTCGACGCGCCGGTGGGCGTGCGCACGATCACGGGGTCGCCGCCGGCGATCGGCCGCACGTGGATCTGCGGACGCCCGCCGCTGCGCTGCGACCACGCCAGCCACTTGCCATCGGGCGAGACCTGGAAATTGGTGCGCGTGTCGGTGTCGTCGCCGGCGATCAGGGCGAGCGGCAGCAGCGGCGGCAGCTTCGCGTCCTTCAACGTCGGATGGGTCTGCGCAGCGGCCGCTCCGGCCAATGATAGCGACGCCAGAGCCAGCCATGCGATCGCACGGAACCTTACCACCTGGGCCTCTCCTGCATTGGGCGTCCGCTATCCTAGCATGGCGCCACCGGTTGAAGCGCGCCGTACGCGGTGCCATTGTCCGGCCCGAACCCGAAACCAAGACGCCGGAAACGCCCGATGCGCCGCAATCCCTATTCGAGCGCCGAGATCGATCGCGCTTCGCACCGCCGCGAGGTCGACGACGATATCGAGGATCTGCTCGTCGCCTCCAAGACCCGGTTCGTGCCGGTCGACAGCGATCGCAACCTGATCGACAAGCGCGGCAAGCCGTCGGCCGTCTTCATCCAGGGCATGATGGCGCGCGCCATCATTCGCGGCGGCTCGCACCCGATCTTCCTCGGCCTGGTCGAGGGCGAGGCGTATTTCGCGCTCGACGTCACCGGCTTCGACATGCCGATCGACGGGCTCGGCGAATTCATGGATCTGCGCCAGGTCGGCCCGCTGCTCTTCGCCCGCGAAGGCTCGTTGCTGGCGTATGCGCGGGGCATGACCTACTGGCACCGCCGGCACAAATTCTGCGGCGTCTGCGGTTCGCCCACGCGGGTCGCCAAGGCCGGCCACGAGCGGGTGTGTACCAACGAGTCCTGCAAGGCGCAGCATTTCCCGCGCACCGACCCGGCGGTGATCATGCTGGTGCATCATGGCGATCACTGCATGCTGGGCCGCGGCAAGCATTTCCCGAAGGGCATGCATTCGACCCTGGCCGGCTTCGTCGAGCCGGGCGAGAGCTTCGAGGACGCGGTGGCGCGCGAGATCTACGAGGAGGTCAAGGTCAAGGTCAGCGCTGTGAGCTACCACTCCTCGCAGCCCTGGCCGTTCCCCGCCTCGGTCATGATCGGCTTCCACGCCGAGGCCACGAGCATGGATTTCGAGGTCAACAAGGAGGAGCTCGACACCGCGCGCTGGTTCCACCGCGACGAGCTGCGCGAGGAGAACCTGCCCAAGGACGGCTCCTTCTTCATGCCGCGCCGCGACTCCATCGCGCGCCGCCTGATCGAGAACTGGCTCGGCCACGAGGCCGGGCCTGGGCCGAACGGCTGATAGCCCTTCTCCCCGCGCAGGCGGGAGGAAGGAAAGAATCGGAGATCACGTGATGGCCCAATTGTTCACGCCCTTCCGCCTGGGCGGCGATGTCGAATTGCCCAACCGCATCGTCGTGTCGCCGATGTGCCAGTACTCCGCCGTCGAGGGCTCGGCGATCGACTGGCATCTCGCCCATTACGGCGCGATGGCCGCCAGCGGCGCCGGCCTGATGTGTGTCGAGGCGACCCACGTCTCGGCGCAGGGCCGCATCACCCATGGCTGCCTCGGCCTGTACAGCGACGCCAACGAGGCCGCGCTCAAGCGTGTGGTTGATTGGTGCCGCGCCTGGATGCCAAGCACCAAGCTCGCCATCCAGATCGCCCATGCCGGCCGCAAGGCTTCGGCGCAGCGGCCGTGGAAAGGCGGCGGCCCGCTGACCGGGGCCGACGCACCGGATACGCCATGGTCGACGATCTCCGCCTCGGCGATCCCCTTCGACGCGACCGGACCGGGCGTCGGCTTCCAGGGTGGCGTACCCGCGCAGCTGCCGGCGGCGAAATGGCATACGCCGGTGGCGCTCGACCGCGTCGGCATGGATCGCGTGAAGGCGGAGTTCGTCGCCGCCACCGAGCGCGCCGCACGCTTGGGCTTCGAGGTGCTCGAGCTGCACGGCGCGCACGGCTATTTCCTGCACCAGTTCCTCTCGCCGCTCACCAACCATCGCGACGACGAGTACGGCGGCTCGATGGAGAAACGCCGGCGCTTTCCGCTCGAGGTCTTCGAGGCGGTACGCCGCGTCTGGCCGCGCGAACGCGCGCTGGGCGTGCGGCTTTCGGCGATCGACTGGGTCGAGGGCGGCCTGACCATCGAGGACTCGATCCAGACCGCGCGCGAGTTGAAGGCGCTGGGCTGCGATTTCATCGACGTCAGCTCGGGCGGCACGATCCCCAACGCCAAGATCACGGTGACGCCGGGCTACCACGTGCCGTTCTCGGCGCGTATCCGCAAGGAAGCCGACATCGCCACCTGGGCGGTGGGTGTGATCACCGAGCCCGAGCAGGCCGAGCAGATCATCGCGTCGGGCGCGGCCGACTGCACCGCGCATGCCCGTTCATTCCTGGCCGACCCGCGCTGGGGCTGGAACGCGGCCAAGGCGCTGGGCGTCGAGCCGCCACCACTGCCCGTGCCCTATCACCGCGCCGCCAGCATCCTGCCGTTCAAGCCGCGGCCAGTGGCCAAGGCCGCGGAGTAGTTTTCGCACCTCCCTCTCCCCGCTGGCGGGGAGAGGGTCGGGGTGAGAGGCTGCTACTCGTCAGACCGCGGCCGCGGTTCGTTGCGCGAACCCCTCACCCTCCCATCGCGCTACCCGCGACGGGTCCCTCCCTCTCCCCGCCTGCGGCGAGAGGGTCACATGCGACAGACCCGCCCACCTGAGCGGAGGAGTGAGTCGCCAAGTGGTCGGACACCGCCTGCAAGCCCGAGAGCGGCTTGCCATCGGCGGAAGCGGCGCGCCAGACCGCCTCGATCGCCGGCAGGACGTCGCGCTGCAGGTCGTAGCCATCGACCAGCCAGCGCGCCATCCAGCGCTCGAGATCGGTCGGTGGCCCACCCGGCCAGAATCTGCCCAGATTGTGCCGAATCGCTTTACGCCAGCGCGACGACACCCGCACACCGTCGGCGGCGTCTCGCGCGGCGGGCTGGAACGGCGGCGGCGCTGTTGGCTCGACCGGCACCGGCTTGGCGGGATCGGCCGGGTAGCGATGCCGCGCCCGGCGGCCGACCCGCTGGACCTGCTCCCAGTGGATCACCGACAGATAGTCCTGTTCTTCGACCGTGAAGATGCGCACCAGCCCGCGCGCCACGAGTTCGTCGATCAGGGCGCGGATCGTCTCTTCATCGATGGCGTCGCCAGGAAACACCTGCATGCGAATGGTGCGGGGACGCAACGGCTGCACGCCGTGATCGTCGGCGAAGTTCCACAGGCCGAGGAACAAGAGGCGGGCCGTCACCGAGCAGTCGATGACAGCCTCCCAGGTCCAGAAGTCGGTAGGCAGCGTGCGGTCGCGGGACATGGCGGAGCTCCGATCGAAAAAGATGGGAGCGGATGTACAGCCGACACCCCGCCACCTCCAATTTCCGCGGCTACGGTGGTCGAATCGAAGCATCCGATGCTTGTGGCACAGGGCTTTCTCTTGCCCCTACGATGGTCGTCCCCTCGCGCTGCGAATGGCCAGGCGGCACGCGCTTTCGTCACGTCCCCGTGCGCGTCGGAGCCTCCCAGCCCTTGCGGCGGAAGGGGTGCGCCGGAAACGTGCCGAGCAGCCGCAACTCGGAGAAAAACTCCAGCTCTTCAAGCGCCAGCCGCACGGCGGGATGGTCCTTGTGGCCCTCGATCTCGGCGTAGAACTGCGCCTGCTCGAAAGCCGCGCCGGAAAGATAGCTCTCCAGCTTGGTGATGTTCACTCCGTTGGTGGCGAAACCGCCCAGCGCCTTGTAGAGCGCCGCCGGCCGGCTCTTGACCTCGAAGACGAAGGCGGTGAGGTAAGGCCCGCCGACTCGCCAGTCGGTATCGTTGGCGTCGCGCGAGAAGATCAGCATGCGCGTCGTGTTGTGATCGGCGTCCTCGATGTTCCGCTTCAGCACCTGCAGTCCATAGATCTTTGCCGCAAGCGACGAGGCGATGGCGGCGACCTTCGGGTCGCCCAGCTTGGCGATGTCCTTGGCGGCGCCGGCGGTGTCGGCGTGCACCTCGGGTGCGATGCGTTGATTGCGCAGGAAGCCGCGGCATTGCGCCAAAGCCTGTACGTGGCTGCGCGCGACCTTCACCGTCTTCATCGAGGCGCCCTTGACCGCCACGAGGCAGTGCTCGACGCGCTGGAAATGCTCGCCGACGATCGACAGGCCGGCATTGGGCAGCAGGCTGTGCAGATCGGCGACGCGGCCGGCGATCGAGTTCTCGATCGGGATCATCGCCAGGTCGGCCTTGCGCGCGTGCACCGCCTGCACCGCGTCCTCGAAGGTGCGCGACGGCAAGGTGGTCATGTAGGGAAACGCCGCGCGGCAGGCCATGTCGGAATTGGCGCCGAACTCGCCCTGGAAGGCGATGACGTTGGTGGGAGCGTCGGAACGGGCGGCGGTCTTGCGGCGCGTGGCCATGGTGGGATTCCAGTCGAGGCGGATGGGCGGCGCTGGATTAGCCGTAAAACCGCGCCAACGCCAGCCAGCGCGCTGGCTGGCCTCAAGGAACACGCCGGCTAAGCAGCGCGCGGCGGACGGCTTGCAGGCCGTCGGCCGTATCGACCGCAGGCGCCGTATCGCCCACGACGCGCACGGCGATGCGCATGCCGTGCTCCATCGCCCGTAGCTGCTCCAGGCTTTCGTCCCGCTCGCGCACGCCGCGCTGCAGGGTGGCGAAGCGTTCCAGCGCCATGCGCCGGAAAGCGTAGACGCCGATATGGCGCGACGCCGGCCCGACGGGTCGCCGCCGGTTGAAATCGAGCGCGAACCCGGCCTGGTCGATCGTCACCTTCACGACATGCCGGTCGTCGAACGCCTTGGCCGCGAGCGGACCGGCGACGGTCGCCATGTCGACCGCCGGGTCGGCCAGGCCTTCGAGCGCGGTGGCGATGGTCGTGGGCGCAATCGTCGGCAGGTCGCCCTGGAGGTTGACGACCACGTCATGGCGCCGGCCGGGATCGATTACGGCGACGGCCGCGGCAACGCGGTCGGAGCCGGTGGGCAGGCCGGGATCGGTCGGCATCGCGCGCCCGCCCGCTTGCTCGATGACAGCGATGATCTCCGCGTCGGCGGCGGCGACCACGACCGGGCCGATGCCGGCTTCAACGGCGCGGCGCCAGACATGAACGATCAGAGGCTCGCCGGCGATATCGAGCAGCGGCTTGCCGGGCAGGCGGCCGGCGCCCAGCCGTGCCGGCACGACGACGATGGGGTTGGTCATTTGCCGAGCGAAATGAGGGCGTTGCGACCTTAGGCCGCGTCGGGCGTGGCGTCAGCGATTCGATACTACAGCCGTTCCCGGGGGTGTGGTAGATGCCCACTCGGGGGCAGGAATTGCCACTCGAAGAGCACGGATTGGGCACGCGCGATGTCGCTTGAGTTCAACAAGATCGCCGGCGCGGTTCTCGCCGCCAGCCTGGGCGCCATGATCATCGGCAAGGTCGCCGGCGCGCTCGTGCACCCGAGTTTTCCCGACAAGCCGCATATCGCCGTCCAGGAAGCCGCGATCGAAACCAAGCCGGGCGCCGCGCCCGCCCTGGTGCCGGCGCTGCCGCCGGGCGGTGACGTCGCCGCCGGCAAGGTCGCCTTCGACAGGAAATGCCTGACCTGCCACACGCCGGACAAGGGTGGCGCCAACAAGGTCGGCCCGAACCTGTTCGCCATCCACGGCGCCAAGAAGGCTCATATCGCGGGTTTCGCCTATTCGACCAGCCTGCAGGGCAAGGGCGGCGAGTGGGACGACGCGACGCTCAACGAGTTCCTGTGGAAGCCGGCGGCTTTCATCAAGCAGACCAAGATGGCCTTCGCCGGCCTGAGCAACGACAAGGAACGCGCCGACGTCATCGCGTATCTGAAGTCGCTGAAGTAGGACCCACGCCTCCTACCCGATGCCGGTTTCCGTTCCCGCTTCCTACGTCGCGCTCGCCGAGCGGCTGGCCGACGCGGCGGGGCCGGTGATCGCGCGCCATTTCCGCACCCGCGTCGAGATCGACGACAAGGACGACGCCTCGCCGGTGACCATCGCCGACCGCCAGGCCGAGGAGCGCATGCGCGCCATCCTCGAGGCCGAGGTGCCCGACCACGGCATCCTGGGCGAGGAATACGGCACCGTGCGCGCCGACGCCGAGTGGGTCTGGGTGCTCGACCCGGTCGACGGCACGCGCGCCTTCATCACCGGCATGCCGATCTTCGGCACCTTGATCGGGCTGTGCCATCGCGGCCGGCCGGTGCTGGGCATCATCGACCAGCCGATCCTGCGCGAACGCTGGCTCGGCTACGCCGGCGCGCAAAGCACGCTCAACGGCCGGCCGATCGCCACCCGCGCCTGCACCAGCCTGGCGAACGCCTATCTCTATTCGACCGCACCGGCGATGTTCACTGACTCGCTGGCGCCCCGGCACGAGAAGCTGGCGCGGGTGGTCAAGAACCTGCGCTGGGGTGGCGATTGCTACGCCTATGGCCTGTGCGCCCTGGGCCATGTCGATCTGGTCGTCGAGGCGTCGCTGAAGCAGTACGACTACGCTGCGCTGGGGCCGGTAATCGAGGGCGCCGGCGGCGTCTGCACCGACTGGGCCGGCAAACCGCTCGACCTCGACTCCGACGGCACCATCGTGGCCGCCGGCGACCGCCGGCTGCACGCGTTGGCTCTCGAGACGCTGGCCGGCTGACCGCGCCCACCATGACCCTTTCGTGAGCGCCGTGGCCCTTGGTTTGCCACGAAGGACGTCCTAGCTTCGCCATCGGGGTCAGACGGAGGCCAACGGCATGATCAGGCGCGGCGTCGAGCGACGGTCGGTAGTGCTCGGACTGGCGACAGCGGCGGCTTGGCCGTCGATCGGCGCACCGTCGAGTTGGGCGCAGGGCGCGGGCAAGACCGTCATCTCCCACGGCATCGCCATCCACGGCACGCCCGAGACGCCGCCCGGCGCCAAGCACCTCGCCTACGTGAACCCCAACGCGCCCAAGGGCGGCACGATCAAGCTGGCCGGCCGCGGCACGTTCGACTCGCTGAATCCGTTCATCCTCAAGGGCACGCCGGCCGGCGCCGTCGGCCTGATCTACGAGACGTTGCTCGGCTCGAATGGCGACGAGGCGTCGACGGGCTATGGCCTGCTGGCCGAGACCATCGAGGTGCCGGCCGACCGCTCCTGGACGACCTTCAAGCTGCGCGCCGAGGCGCGCTGGCACGACGGCAAGCCGGTGACGCCCGACGACGTCGTCTTCTCCTTCAACATCCTCAAGGAGAAGGGCGCGCCGAGCTACGCCACGTACTGGCAGGACGTGAAGACGGCCGAGAAGCTCGACGACCGGCATGTCAAGTTCACCTTCGGCGGCGGCGACAACCACGAGCTGCCCAACATCATCGGCCAGCTGCCGGTGCTGCCCAAGCACTGGTGGGCGACGCGCGAGTTCGACAGGACCAGCCTGGAGATCCCGCTGGGCAGCGGTCCATACCGCGTCGATTCGCTGGAGGCCGGCCGCCACATCACCATGCGGCGCGTCGAGGATTACTGGGGCCGCGAGCTGTGGCTCAACAAGGGCCGGCACAATTTCGACGTCGTGCGCTACGATTATTATCGCGACGAGCAGGTTTCGTTCGAGGCGTTCAAGGCCGGCCAGATCGACTATCGCGACGAGGCCACCGTGCGGCTGTGGGCGACGGCCTATGATTTCCCGGCGGTGAAGTCGGGCGCGGTGAAGATGGCGACGATGCCGCACGGCAATGTGCTGCCCATGCAGGGCATCGTCTTCAACCTGCGCAAGGAGCAGTTCCGCGACCGTCGTTTCCGCGAGGCCTTCATCCATCTGGTCGATTTCGAGTGGTTCAACAAGACGCTGACCCACGGGCTGCTGACCCGCGTCAACAGCTTCTTCTTCAACTCCGAGCTCGCCGCGACCGGGCTGCCGTCGAAGGAGGAGCTGGCGATCCTCGAGCCGCTGCGCGGCCAGATTCCGCCGGAGGTCTTCGACAAGGAATACAAGCTGCCGGTCACCGACGGATCGGGCAACAATCGGGAAGGAGCCCGTCGCGCCATCGGCCTTCTGAAGGAAGCCGGCTGGGAGATCCGCAACGGCAAGATGACCAATCTCAAGAGCGGCCAACCGCTGTCGTTCGAACTGCTGCTGGGCGAACCGCGCCTCGAGCAGTTCGGCCTGCCCTTCAAGCAGTGGTGCGATCGCGTCGGCGTCGAGGTCAGGCTGCGCACGGTCGATCCCGTGCAGTATCAGAAGCGCATGGACTCGTTCGACTTCGAGGCCACGATCGATCTGTTTCCCCAGTCGCTGTCGCCGGGCAACGAGCAACGCGAATTCTGGGGATCGAAGGCGGCGCAGACCCAGGGCAGCCGTAACACGATCGGCATCCAGGATTCGGCCGTCGACAAGCTGATCGAGCTGGTGATCTCGGCGCCGGATCGACAGAGCCTGGTCACGCGCACCCGGGCGCTCGACCGCGTTCTGCTGTGGAACCAGTTCGTCGTGCCGCAATATCGCTCGACCGTGTTCTGGGTCGCGTACTGGGACAAGTTCGGCCGGCCAGAGAAGCTCGCGAAGTACAGTCCGCGCGGCTGGACCACGTGGTGGATCGACGCGGAGAAGGAACGCACGCTCTCGCAGCGCGCGCCCGAGCGCAAGACGTGACGCCGCCACGCCCGTGACCGCCTATATCCTGCGCCGCCTGCTGCTCATGATCCCGACCCTGCTCGGGATCATGACCATCAACTTCTTCATCATCCAGGCGGCGCCGGGCGGTCCCGTCGACCAGGTCATCGCCAAGATCCAGGGCCGCGACGTCGACGCCACGACGCGCTTCAGCGGCGGCGGCGGCGTGGAGGTACGGGACACGCCGCAGTCCAGCACCGATCCCGGCGGCTCGCGCGGCGCGCGCGGCATCCCGCCCGAGCTGCTGGAGCGCATCAAGAAGCAGTACGGCTTCGACAAGCCGATCCACGAGCGCTTCTTCCTGATGCTGCGCGACTACGTCGTCTTCGACCTCGGCGAGAGCTTCCAGAGCAACACCAAGGTCGTCGATCTGGTGATCTCCAAGATGCCCGTGTCGATCACGCTCGGGCTATGGACGACGCTGCTGATCTACCTGATCTCGATCCCGCTGGGCATCGCCAAGGCGGTGCGCGACGGCTCGCGCTTCGATGTCATGAGCTCGGCCGTGGTCGTCGTCGGCAACGCGGTGCCCAGCTTCCTGTTCGCGCTGCTGCTGGTCGTGCTCTTCGCCGGCGGCAGCTTCTGGCAGATCTTCCCGCTGCGCGGCCTGACCTCGGACAACTGGGCCGAGCTGTCCCTGGTCGGCAAGGCCGTCGACTATCTCTGGCACATCGCCCTGCCGGTGCTGGCCATGGTGATCGGTGGCTTCGCAACGCTTGCCATGCTGACCAAGAACTCCTTCATCGAGGAGATCGGCAAGCAGTACGTGCAGACTGCGCGCGCCAAGGGGCTGTCGGACCGGCGCGTGCTCTATGGCCACGTCTTCCGCAACGCCATGCTGATCGTCGTCGCCGGCTTCCCCTCGGCCTTCCTGTCGGTGCTGTTCACCGGCTCGCTGCTGATCGAGGTGATCTTTTCGCTCGACGGCCTGGGCTATCTCGGCTTCAACGCCGCGCTCAATCGCGACTATCCCGTGATGTTCGGCACGCTCTGGGTATTCGGCCTGCTCGGCCTGCTGATGGGCCTGCTCGGCGACCTGATGTACGTCGTGGTCGACCCGCGTATCGACTTCGAAGCCCGCGGGGCCTGAGACGATGCGGCTGACGCCTCTGATGCGCCGGCGGCTGGCGAACTTCCGCGCCAACAAGCGTGGCTACTGGTCGCTGCTGATCTTCGGCGTCGCCTTCTTCGTCAGCCTGTTCGCCGAGTTCATCGCCAACGACCGCCCGATCCTCGTGCGCTACGACGGCGCCTTCTTCATGCCGATCTTCCAGAACTATCCCGAGGCGACGTTCGGCGGCGACCTGCCGGTCGACGCCAAGTACGACGACAACGGCGTCGGCCCGCTGATCCGGGAGAAGGGCTGGATGCTGTGGCCGCCGGTGCGGTTCAGCTACGCCACGCTGGTGACCAACCTCGGCCGGCCGGCGCCCTCGCCGCCTACTTGGCAGAACCCGCTGGGTACCGACGACCAGGCGCGTGACGTGCTGGCGCGCTTGCTCTACGGCTTTCGCATCTCGGTGCTGTTCGGCTTCCTGCTGACCATCCTCGGTTCGGCCATCGGCATCGCCGCCGGGGCGGTCCAGGGCTATTTCGGCGGGCTCACCGATCTGCTCTTCCAGCGTTTCCTCGAGATCTGGTCGAGCATGCCCATCCTCTTCCTGCTGATCATCCTCGCCAGCTTCATCCAGCCCGGGTTCTGGAACCTGCTGGGCATCATGCTGCTGTTCGGCTGGATGGGGCTGGTCGGGCTGGTGCGCGCCGAGTTCCTGCGCGGCCGCAACTTCGACTATGTGCGCGCCGCCCGGGCGCTGGGCGTCTCCAACGTCCGGATGATGTTCCGCCACATGCTGCCCAACGCCATGGTCTCCTCGCTGACATTCCTGCCGTTCATCCTGGCGGGCTCGGTGACGTTGCTGACCGCGCTGGACTTCCTGGGCTTCGGCCTGCCACCGGGATCGGCCTCGCTGGGCGAGCTGCTGCTGCAGGGCAAGAACAACCTGACCACGCCCCGCCTGGCCTTCATCGGCTTCATGGTGATCGCCGTCGCGCTCAGCCTGCTGGTGTTCATCGGTGAGGCGGTGCGCGACGCCTTCGATCCGCGTAAGCTGCCCTCCTGATGTCCGTGCCGCCGCCCTCCCCCACGTCCGCCGAGCCCCTGCTGGTGATCGACGACCTGTCGGTCGATTTCGGCCAGGGGCCGGGCGCCGTGCACGCGGTGCGCAACGTCTCGTTCAGCATCGCGCGCGGCGAGACCGTGGCGCTGGTGGGCGAGTCGGGCTCGGGCAAGTCGGTGACGGCGCTGTCGATCCTGCAGTTGCTGCCCTACCCGCCGGCGCGCCATCCCTCCGGCAGCATCCGCTTCGCTGGCGAGGAGATGATCGGCACGACGGGCGACAAGCTGCGCCGCGTGCGCGGCGATCGTGTCGCCATGATCTTCCAGGAGCCGATGACCTCGCTCAACCCGCTGCACACGATCGAGCGGCAGGTGAGCGAGTCGCTGCTGCTGCACAAGGGCCTGACCAAGGCCGCCGCGCGCACGCGTACCCTGGAGCTGCTGCACCAGGTCGGCATCCCCGAGGCGGCCAAGCGGCTCGACGCCTTCCCGCACCAGCTATCCGGCGGCCAGCGCCAGCGCGTGATGATCGCCATGGCTTTGGCGAACGAGCCCGACCTGCTGATCGCCGACGAGCCGACCACGGCGCTCGACGTCACCATCCAGGCGCAGATCCTGACCCTGCTGAAGACCTTGCAGAAGCGGTACGGCATGGCGCTGCTGTTCATCACCCACGACCTCGGCATCGTGCGCAAGATGGCCGACCGGGTCTGCGTGATGAACGATGGCCGCATCGTCGAGCACGGCCCGGTCGAGCAGGTGTTCGACACGCCGTCGCACACCTACACCAAGCATCTGCTGTCGGCCGAGCCCAAGGGCAAACCGGGCGAGCGCGACCCTGACGCGCCTGTCGTGATGGCGGCCGACGACGTGAAGGTTCATTTCCCGATCAAGCGCGGCGTGTTCCGCCGCACCGTCGGCCATATCAAGGCGGTCGACGGCGTCTCGCTGGAGCTGCGCAGCGGCCACACCGTGGGCATCGTCGGCGAGAGCGGCTCGGGCAAGACGACCCTGGGTCTGGCGCTGCTGCGGCTGGAACAGAGCATGGGCTCGATCCGCTTCGAGGGCCGCGACCTGCGCGCGCTGCCGGCCCGCCAGCTCCGGCCGCTGCGCAAGGAGATGCAGATCGTCTTCCAGGACCCCTACGGCTCGCTCAGCCCGCGCATGTCGGTCGAGCAGATCGTCGGCGAGGGGCTCGACGTGCACGGCATCGCGCGCGACGCGCAGGAACGGCGCGACCTGGTCGATTCGGTGCTGGCGGAGGTCGGCCTCGACCCCGCGATGCGCGACCGCTACCCGCACGAGTTCTCCGGCGGCCAGCGCCAGCGCATCGCCATCGCCCGCGCCATGGTGCTGAAGCCGAAATTCGTCGTGCTGGACGAGCCGACCTCGGCGCTCGACATGAGCGTGCAGGCGCAGATCGTCGACCTGCTGCGCTACCTCCAGGCACGCCACAAGCTGGCCTATATGTTCATCAGCCACGACCTCAAAGTCGTGCGCGCTTTGGCCGACGAGGTGATCGTGATGCGCAATGGCTTGGTGGTCGAACGCGGCCCGGCGCGTCAGATCTTCGAGGATCCGCAGACGCCCTACACCAAGGCGCTGATGGAGGCCGCCTTCAACCTGGAGCCGATCGGCGCCGACGAAGGCGCGGTCGCCACATGAGCCAGGCGTTCTGCTACGTCGTTGCCGCGCAGGGCGGCGGCGACTGGAAGGGTTGGCGCGAGCGGCTCGGCCAGGCGCTCGGCGAGAGCATCGACATGCGCGCCTGGGGCCAGCATGGCGACGTCAACGATATCGGCATCGCGCTGGCCTGGAAGCCGCCGCCGGGCGCGCTAGCACGCCTGCCCAACCTCAAGCTGATCGTCTCGCTCGGCATGGGCGTCGATCACCTGCTGATCGATCCCGACCTGCCCAGGAACGTGCCGATCGTGCGCATCATCGATCCCGGCCTGGTCGGGCAGATGAGCGAATACGCGATCTACTGGGCGCTGCGCCACCACCGCGACATCGACGCCTATATGGAGCTGCAACGCCGCAAGGTCTGGGAGGAGATCCCCTATACCGACACAGTGCTGCGCCGCGTCGGCATCCTGGGCCTGGGCGAGATCGGCGCCGACACGGCGCGCAAATTCGCCATGCTGGGCTTTCCGACCGCCGGCTGGAGCCGCACGCCACGCAAGATCGACGGCGTCGAATGCTTCCATGGACCGGAGGGGCTGTCGGCGCTGCTGGCGCGCAGCGACATCCTGATCGACGTGCTGCCGATGACGCCGCAGACCGCCAACATGCTCGACGCGCGCGCCTTCGCGCGTCTGCCCAAGGGCGCCTATTTCATCAACATGGCGCGCGGCGGCCACGTCGTGGACGCCGATCTGCTGGCGGCGCTCGACAGCGGTCGCCTCGCTGGCGCGACGCTCGACGTCTTCCATGTCGAGCCGCTGCCGTCGGACCATCCCTACTGGACGCATCCCAAGGTGCGCGTCACGCCGCATATCGCCGGGCCGACCAACCCGCGCACCGCCGCCGCCAGCGTCGCCGACAATGTGCGCCGCCTGCGCGCCGGCCAGCCGCTCGTGAACCTCATCGACCGGGCCGCCGGCTATTGAGATGGACGCCACAGTCATCGTGCCGACCTACAAGCGGCCGGACGACTTGCGCCGCTGCCTCGACGCCCTGAAGCGACAGACCAAACCGGCGGCCCGCGTCGTGGTCATCCGGCGCGACATCGACACGGCGACCGAGGCGATGCTGGCCGCCTACGACCCCGCGCCGCTGGCGTTGGTCGTTCGCGTGGTGAGCGTCCCGGGCGTCGTGGCCGCGCTGAACGAGGGCCTCGACGCCGCGACCGGCGACATCGTGGCGATGACCGACGACGACGCCACGCCGCATCCCGACTGGCTCGAACGCATATCCGGCCATTTCCTCGCCAACGCACGCGCCGGCGGTGTCGGCGGCCGCGACCACATCTTCATGGGCGAGCGGCGCGACGACTGGCCGCCCGAGGCGCGGGTCGGCGTCAGCACGTGGTACGGCCGCGTCTACGGCAACCACAACGCCGGCTTCGGCCCGGCGCGCGCGGTCGAGTCGCTCAAGGGCGTGTGCATGGCTTTCCGCCGCGCCGCCATCGGCACGCTGCGCTTCGACCGCCGCCTGCGCGGACAAGGCGCGCAGGTCGCCAACGAGTATCTGTTCGGCGGCGCCATCCGCCGCGCCGGCTGGATCCTGATCTACGACCCCGCCATCGGCGTCGACCACTTCCCGGCGACGCGCCACGATTCCGACGACCGCGGCCAGATCGACCGGCTGGCGCTGCGCGACATGATGCACAACGCCACGCTGGGCTATCTCGAATACCTGCCGCCGCCGCGCGCCTTCGCCATCGTGCTCAACCACACCCTCAAAGGCTCGCGCACCCAACCCGGCCTGCTCGCCGCGATCGCCCATTCATTGCTCGGCCGAAAGCAGATGTGGCTGGGGTTCCGTGAAGTCGTCGCCGGCGAACTCGCGGCGATCGGCACATGGTGGCGCACGCGAAGGACCGACGTGAGCGAGCGGCGTGCCGTGCCGTGGCAACCTTCCCCGTCGTCCTGAGCGCAGCGAAGGATCTCGCGGTATCGTGGTCGTCCGTGAACGTAGCGCGCGCAGGCACCACCATAAGGTCCTTCGCTGCGCTCAGGACGACAGCGGTACTTCACCGCCTCGGGTAACGCTCCTTGAGCATCGCGAACAGCGCGCGGGCGCCCATCGCTTCGCCGCCTTCGGGACGGCCGGGTTGGCCCTGGTTCCAGGCCATGGTGTCGATGTGCATCCAGGGCACCGAGTCCGGCACGAATTCCTGCAGGAACAGCGCCGCGGTGATGGCGCCGCCGAACGGCGTCTGGCCGGCGTTGTTGATGTCGGCGATCTTGCTGTCGAGAAATCGGCGATAGCCGCGCCACAGAGGCATGCGCCACAGCTGGTCCTCGCGCTCGCGCCCGCTCTTGAGCAGCGCCTCGGCGCTGGCGTCGTCGTTGCAGAACAGCGCCGGCACGTCGGGGCCCAGCGCCACGCGCGCGGCGCCGGTGAGCGTGGCGACGTCGACCACCAGCGCCGGCTCCTCGCGCACCGCCTCGGCGAGCGCGTCGCACATGATCAGGCGGCCTTCGGCGTCGGTGTTGCCGATCTCCACCGTGACGCCCTTGCGCGAGGTGATGATGTCCATCGGCCGAAAGGCGCTGCCCGAGACGCTGTTCTCGACCGCCGGGATCAGCACGCGTAGCCGCACGTTGAGCCTGGCCGCCATCACCATCGAGGCCACGGCCAGCACGGTGGCCGCGCCGCCCATGTCCTTCTTCATGTTCAGCATGCCCGCGGCGGGCTTGAGGTCGAGGCCGCCGGAATCGAAGCACACGCCCTTGCCGATCAGGGTCACCTTGGGCGCGCTCGGCCGGCCCCAGACGATGTCGATCAGGCGCGGCGCGCGGGTCGAGGCGCGGCCAACGGCGTGGATCACCGGGTAGTTGCGCCGCAGCAGCTCGTTGCCGACGATCACGGCGAAGCGCGCGCGATGCTTGCGCGCCAGGGCGCGGGCGGCCAACGCCAGTTCCGCCGGACCCATGTCGTTGGCCGGCGTGGTGATCAGGTCGCGCGCCATGAACATCGATTGGGCGACGCGCTCGACCTCGGCGCGATCGCATTTCGACGGCCACACCAGGCGCGGTACGGGCTTCGTCGACTTGCGGTAGCGCGAAAAGCGCCACGAGCCCAGCGCGAAGGCGATCGCCGCCTCGGTGATCGGGATCGGTGAACTGTCGCCGACCAGCGCGTAGTCGCCGGGCGGCAGACGCGTGGCCAGCGCACCGTAGTCCCACATCGTCGGCTTCGCCGAACGCACGACGACGGCCATCGCCGGCTTGCCGTCGCCGTCGGGCACCAGGGCGAAGTCGCCCGACTTGCCGGTGATCGAGGCGGCCTGCAGCCAGGTGCGCGCCTTGGCCGGCTGACGCTTGAACCAAGCCGCCCATTCGGACGGTGCGACGACGGCCACCGGAACCGCCGCCGGTGCGCGATCGATGAACGGAAGCGTCACAGTCCGATCCCCCGGCTTCTGCTATAGTCTCGACGCGAAGCACGCAGCATGGTCGTGAATCGGTGTGGCTTGCAACGCCGATGTGTGAGTACCGCGGCGATGAGGTGAGGACAACATGGCCGAGTTCAATCTGGTTTTCGGCAACAGAAATTACTCATCGTGGTCGCTGCGCGGCTGGCTGATGTGCAAAATCGCCGGTATCGAATTCGACGAGACGCTCATTCGCCTGTACGCGCCGGAGACCAAGGCCGAGATCGCGCGCTATTCGACATCGGGATTGCTGCCGGCGCTGATCCACAAGGGGCTGACGATCTGGGATTCGCTGGCGATCGCGGAGTACCTGCACGAGCTCTATCCCGCCGCCGGCTTGTGGCCCGAGGCGCAAGCGGCGCGAGCGGTTGCTCGCTCAGTATCGGCTGAGATGCACTCCGGCTTCCCCGACCTGCGTCGTGAGATGCCGATGAACATCCGCGGCTCGTTCCCGGGCCACGGCCGCACGCCAGAAGTGATGACCCAGGTGCAGCGCATCGTCGCGATCTGGCTCGACTGCCGCAAGCGCTTCGCCGGCTCGGCGGCGCGCGACGACGGCTTCCTCTTCGGCCCCTTCACCGCGGCCGACGCGATATTCGCCCCCGTCGTGACGCGCTTTCGCACCTACGCCGTGTCGCTCGACGAGGAGGCGAAGACCTATTGCGACAACGTGATGAGATACCCGGCGATGGCCGAATGGGTCGACGCCGCCAAGCACGAGCCGTGGCTGGTCGAACAGTACGAATTCCGCTGATCGACCCGGTCCCAACCCTGTCATTCCGAGCGAAGCGAGGAACCTACAAGGCCTCGCTGGATCCCCCGCTCCGCTTGGAATGACGGTTGAACCCCATCCGTCAATCCCTCAGCAGCCCGCGCTCCTTGTAGAAGCGCGACGCGCCGGGATGCAGTGGCACGGCCAGCCCGTCGAGCGCCGTCTCCAAGGTGATCAGCGCGGCCGCGGGATGGCCGCGATCCAGCTTGGCGCGCACCGAGGGATGGAACAGCGCGCGCAGGCTGCCATACACGACATCCTCGTCGACGCTGCTGGAGACGATCAGCTGCGAGCCCACGGCGATCGAATCGCAGGCCTCGACGCCCTGGTACATGTTGCCCGGGACCGTCAGCGTCACCAGGCCAGGCCGTTCGCGCCGCAGCCGCTCGGCGACACCCGACGTGACCGGCAGCAGTTCGATCTCGAGCTGCCGGGCGAGGCCGACGAGCAGCGGCGCAGGCTGGCCCGCGACCATGATGAAGGCGTCGAGCGTGCCTTCGCGCAGCTTGTGGCTCGCGGCCTGCGGCGAGACGTACTCGGCGACGATGTCTCGCCGGCCCAGCCCGTAGGCGTTCAGCAGCGCGCGCGCCAGCGGCAGGGTGCCGGATCCCGCCTCGCCCAGCGACACGGTGCGACCGCGCAGGTCGGCGATGCTGTCGAGGCCGCGGTCGCGGCGGGCGACGATGTGGACGGTCTCGGGGAACAGGTTGGCGGCGGCCCGCAGGCCGGTGACCGGCCTGCCGGCGAATATCTCGTCGCCGGCCAGCGCCGCCGCCGCGATGTCGGCTTGGGCCAGGGCGGCGTCGAGCGTGCCCTCCGCCATGCGCTTGATGTTCTCGACCGATCCCTGCGTGGCGATCGCCTCGGCGATCAGGCCGGGCACGCCACAACTGCCGCCGGCGTCGCAGGGTCGCCCGCCCGGCGGATTGCTGATGGCGGTGGCGATCAGGCTGGCGACGGGGAAGTAGGTTCCACCGATCGGGCCGGCGCCGACCATCAAGTTGCGCGTCGCCGGGCCTTGCGCCGACGCACCTCTCGCCGCAGCCAGAAGGCTGGCACCAGCAGCGAGGATGAACGGACGACGCCGCAACACGCGACTCTCCGGCAGGCGACAGGGGTTGATTGGCTGACCTTACTCTGACCGCATCACCCTTACAAACGAATCACGACCAAAGTTGGATCACCACACGCCGAAAAAGATTCCGTGTGCCTTATGTGCCGCAGTCCGCGCCTCGACGAAGTCGTCGGCGACCGTGATCCGGCTCTTGCGTGCCCGCATCCAGTCGAAAAGCCTGACCCGCATCTCGTCGCGCACCGAGGCATGGCCGGGGTCGCGGCCGAGATCGACCAGCTCGCGCGGGTCGTTCTCAAGATCGAAGAGCTGCGGCGGGAAATCGAGCCACCACACGTACTTCCAGCGGTCCGTTCGCACCATGAAGGCACGGCAATCGCGTACGTGGCGGCCCAGCGTTCGGCGCGCCTCGCGGAAGGAATAGTCGAGCTCCGAGAACACCGCGTCGCGCCAGCCGGTGCGGTCGTCGCGCGACTGCGCCTTGCTGGAGGCCCGGTCGTCGGGGACGGCCGCGCCCCGCGTCAGGGGCAGTAACGAACGGCCCTCGATCAGGTGGCGCCGGGGCGGCAGGCCGAGCGCGTCGAGGCAGGTCGGCACCACGTCGACCCCCTCGACGAAGCGCTGGTCGACCGTGCCGCGCGTGGCGTCGGCCGCGGCGTCGGGGTCGACGACGATGAACGGCACGCGGACCGCCTCCTCGTAGAAGATCTCCTTCTCGCCCAGCCAGTGATCGCCCAGGAAATCGCCGTGGTCGGCGGTGAAGACGATCAGCGTGTCCTCGAGCCGGCCGGCTTTCGCCATCACGGCGAACAGGCGGCCCAGGTGGTCGTCGATCTGCTTGATCAGGCCCATATAGGCCGGCCGCACGGTCGCGGCGGCGTCCGGCCGCTGGAACGAGACCGACTCCTCGTGCCGGCGATAGGCCGCGAGCACGGGGTGCTGGTCGACCAGCTCCGACTCGGCGCGATTGAGCGGCTGGCAATGCTGCGGGCCGTACAGGGCGTGGTAGGGCGCCGGCGCCATGTAGGGCCAGTGCGGCTTGACGTAGCTGAGATGGAGGAACCAGGGCGCCTTGCCCTGGCGTTCGACGAAACGGATCGCCTGGTCGGTCATATAGGCGGTCTCGGAGTGTTCCTCCTTCACGCGCGCCGGCAGCCGCACGTTGCGCATGTTCCAGCCCGAGAGCTTCTCGCCATCGGGACCGTCGGCGGCGATGACGAACTCGTTCCAGGGGTCGTCGGCGACATAGCCATGGGCGCGCAGGAAGGCCGGGTAGCCACTCTCGACGCCGGGCGGCGAATGGCCGTCGTAGCGGTCGAGCTCCTCGAACCCGCCGGTGCGCATCAGGGCGGCCAGCGCCGAGCCACCCTCGATGCCATAGCGCTCCAGCCCCTCGGTGTCGGGCAGCACATGGGTCTTGCCGGCCAGCGCCACACGCAGGCCGGCCGGCCGCAGATAGTCGCCGATGGTGTGTTCGCGGATCGACAGCGGGACCCGGTTCCAGGTCGCGCCGTGGCTCTGTACGTAGCGGCCGGTATAGAACGACATGCGCGAGGGGCCGCAGACGGCGGATTGCACATAGGCGCGCGGAAACAGCACGCCGCGCTTGGCCAGGGAGTCGATGTGCGGCGTCGACAGGTGGGGGTGACCGGCGCACGACAGATGATCGGCTCGCAACTGATCGCACATGATAAACAGGACGTTCCTGACCTTGCCCATCGGTCCTCCCCACGCTGCTCGCCTTCATCCTAAGCCAACATGCTCGACCCGCGTATCACCGCTATCCTCGATTTCTGGTGCCTGCCCAAGAGCCATGCCCGCTACGGCGAAGCCCGCGCCATCTGGTTCGCCGGCGGGCCCGATTTCGACGCCGAGATCGCTCGCCGCTTCGGCCGGGACATCGAGCGCGCCAAGGCGCGGCGCCACGACCATTGGATCGACACGCCCGATGGCGCGCTGGCGCTGGTGCTGCTGCTCGACCAGTTCACCCGCAACACCGGACGGGGCACATCCGCCGCCTTCGCCGGCGACCGCCACGCGCGGCACGTCGCCCATATGGCGCTGGCCCGCGGCTACGACCGGCGCTTTCCCTGCCAGATCGCCAAGTTCTTCTACCTGCCCTTCGAGCACAGCGAGTCGCTGGGCGATCAGCACCGCTCGATCGGCCTGTTCGCGCGCCACAGCCCGGTGGTCGTTCTGACTTGGGCCGTGGCGCACCGGGACATCGTCGCCCGGTTCGGCCGGTTCCCCCATCGCAACGCCGCCCTCGGGCGGGCCGACACGCCGGCCGAAACGGCCTATCTCGCGGGCGACCACCACCGCTTCGGCCAGTGATCAGTCGATCCCGGCCAGGATGCGGAGATAGAGGTCGTACATCGGCTGCCCGAAGCAACAGAAGGTGACGCGCTCGATCGCCGGTCCGTCGCGCACGGCTTCGATGGCGATGCGTGTGGCCTCCTCGGCGGGGTAGCGATAGACGCCCGTGCTGATCGCCGGGAAGGCGATCGATCGCAGGCTATGCTTCTCGGCCAGCGCCAGCGCGTTGCGGTAGCACGACGCCAGCAGCCCGGCCTCGCCGCGCTCGCCGCCGTTCCAGACCGGCCCGACCGTGTGGATCACGTGCCGGGCCTTCAGCCGATAGCCCTTGGTGATCTTGGCCTCGCCGGTGCGGCAGCCATTGAGCATCCGGCACTCGGCGACCAGCTCCGGCCCGGCGGCCCGATGGATGGCGCCGTCGACGCCGCCGCCGCCCAACAGCGATGAATTGGCGGCATTGACGATGGCATCGACATCGAGCGCGACGATGTTGGCCTCGAGAACCGGGGCCCGGCCTTTCCACTGCGGCATGGGTGCCTCCTTGACGGTGATCCGACCCGGCGCCAAGTACTGAAATACTCACACGCGGGAGTTCGGAAATGGCGGAGAAAGTCGATCTCGGTCTGGGCGCCAATGTACGCAAGAAGGTCGCCGACGGCTTGGCCGAGGTGCTGGCGGATCATTACCTGATGGCGCTCAAGACCCAGAACTTCCACTGGAACGTCACCGGCCCGAACTTCCAGGGCCTGCACACCTTGTTCGGCACCCAGTACGCGGCGCTACATCTGGCGATCGACGAGCTCGCCGAGCGCATCCGTACCCTGGGCTTCCCGGCGCCCGGCGGCTTCGCGGTCTACGGCAAGCTGGCCTCGCTTAAAGAGGCCAAGGGCGGCGAGAGCTGGCAGGAGATGTGCGCGCAGCTGGCGTCCGACAACGACGCGCTGGTGAAGGCCTGTCGCAAGCTCGGCGACATGGCCGACGAGGCGGGCGACACCGAGACCGGCGACCTGATGAACGGCCGCAAGGAAGAGATGGCCAAGGCGGCGTGGATGCTGCGCTCGCACGTCGGCTGAGCAGGGCGCGTCGAACCCAAATGCAAACGGGCCGCTGACGCGGCCCGTTTCGATTCGGCGCCGACGCGATCTACCAGTAGCGCACCGGGCCGGTGTCGACGTGCACGAAGCCGGTGCGCGGATAATAGCCGACGCCGCCCAGGCCCAGCTCGCGCGCCACCTCGCGCACCTGATAGGGCGAGAAGCCGGGCACCCTGATATCGATCGCCTGGCCCTGGGTGTGCAGGCTGTTGCGCGCCACGCCGCGGCTCATGCTCGCCAGCACGGCGTTGGTCTGCGGCGAGCGATAGGCCGACAGCACCTCGAAGCTCGAACTACCGAGACGGCGCTGCACGTGCCAGAGAATGTCGAACAGCTCGGGATCCATCGCGATCATTTCGCCGCTCTTGTGGTCGAGCAGAAAGGCGCTGAGCTTCTGTAGCTCGGCCGGGACGTACTGACCGCCGCGACGATAGGTCGAGGTGATCGTCTGCTGGGTGTTCATGTTGAAGAAGGTCAGCGTGCGCGGGCTGCCGTCGTCCGTCGGCGGCGCCAGCTTCTCCGTCGGGGGCGCGTACGGCGACATGGCGGCGGCGGTCGGAACGGCCGCGCCGTAACGGCCGGCGCGCTGGGTGTAGGCCGGGGTCGCCGTCTGCCGGCCAGTGGCCGCCCGAACCGTTGTCGGCGCCTTGGCCGCCAGCGCCTGTTGCGGCCCGCGCATGACCGTCACCTTGGCGGTCTGCGCCGCGGGCTTCACGGCGGGCTTGGTCACGGTCACCGGCGGCTTCGCGGCCGCCGCTTTGCCCGGTGGGTTGGCCGCAGGCTTGGTTGTCGTCGCGGAGGGCGGATTGGCAGTCTGGGCCTGGAGGCTCGCCGGCGCGGTAAGCGCCATGAAAGCCACGAGTAAGCCCAATCGCGCCGTTCGCATGAGGGGAGTCCGCCGGTCGTGGAAGGTGCTGTTGCATGAATGCAACAGCATCCAAATTACCATCCGAAACAATCGGAAACAATCCTTGAGAACGACTATCGACAAATTTCACATATAAGATACGTTTTTATATCGATATCGCCGTGGGCTCACGACTGTGCCGCGTTCGACGTGCGGCGGCGCGCAGCGACGCCCTCGATTGCGCGCCTGAGGTCGGGGTCGGCGGCGACCAGCCGGCGGAAATCAGCGGCCGAGAGCTCCATCAGATGGCAGGAGCCGTCGGCCACGACGTCAGCGTTGCGCGGCAGGCCCTCAAGGAGCGCCATTTCGCCGAAGAAGTCGCCCTCGCGCAGCACCACGTCGCCGACCGCCAGCTTCACCACCGCTTGTCCGGCAGTGATGAAGTACATGGCATCGCCCTCCTGGCCCTTCTCGACCACCTTCTCGCCGGGCAGCGCGACGCGCGGGCGAAGCCGGCTGCCAACCTCCCGCACGGCGGCGTCATTGAGGCCGGCGAAGAGCGGCACGCGCGAGATCATCTGCGCCAATTCCCGGCTGATTCGCAGCGGCGTGCGCCGCATGGCGCCGGCGCGGCGTTCCTCGAGCTCGCGCCGCAGATCGTCGTAGACCTCACGGCCGATGGTCATGTTGGCCCAATGCCGCTCGTACTCCAGCCCTTCGAGGCGGATGGCGATGCGTTCGATGTGCTGGGCGCGCACCGCCTCGGCGTAGCCGCCGTATTGCAGCGACAGCGCGCGCAGCGCCCGCTCGACCGCCTGGACGCGCCGCTCGATGCGGGCGATCAGGGTCGCGGCGACGTCCTCGCCCAGAAGGGCGGCGATGTCGCCGCGATCGTCCTCGCACATCTCGTCGAGTACGACACGCATCGCCATCAGGGTCTCGAAGCGATCGGCCAGCTGCTCGGCGAAGGGCCGCTCCCAACCGACGCGCTGGTAGACCCACAGCGCCGCGCGAAAGCGCCAGCCGACCGTATTGAGCTGGCGCATGGCGAGGTCGTAGCCGGCGCCACCTTCGGCGCGCACGCGGTCGATCAGGCGGTCGACACCGGTGATCAGCCGCGTCGCGATGGTGCGCGAGATCGTGCGATGCTCGAAATGCGCCAGGTAATGCTCACGTTCGCGCGCGCACAGCACGCGCAGGCCATAGGCCTCGCGCACGTCGGCGGGCATCGAGGGTCCGTGGGGGGCGGCCGGGACCTCGGCTGGCGGCCCGCCCGGTGTGGCCGGCGCGGCGCCATAGGCCTCGGCGATCACGCCCACCTCGCGGTCGACCTTCTCGCGCGACACCTTCAGTACGCGATCGCGCAGCGCCTTGTCGGTTTCGTCCAGCTCGTTGAGCCGGAAGTAGCGCATCATCGGCCGCAAGCTGGGCGCGTTGAGGAACAGCGTCAGCAGCACGAAAAGCGTGGCGACGATGGCGACGAACTCGCGCACCTCCGCCGGCAGGCGGCCGTTGCCGTAGGCCACAAGCGCCAGCGCCAGGGTGACCGCGCCGCGCAGCCCGCCCCAGAACAGGATGGTGCGATAGCCGCGGTTCACCGGCTGGGAGCGGCCGGTCGCCTCCAGCATCGGCAGCAGGCCGAACAAGGTGAAGGCGCGCGCGCCGAAGGCCGCGACATAGACCACCGCCACTGCCAGCACGTGACGCCATTGCAGGTCGTCGAGCACCTGCGCCGCGACTGTCGCTGCCAGCAGGAAGATCAGCGAGTTGGCCCAGAACTCGAGCTGGTGCCAGGTCTCGCGCAACGCCTCCCAGGTGCGCGGCTGCAGTCGCGTCGGGCCCAGCGCCGCCATGGTCAGCGCCGCGGCGACGACGGCGACGACGCCGGAGACATGGATATAGCGGTCGCCCAGGACGTACGCGAGGTAGGCCAGGCCGACGGTGATCGAGGTCACGCCGAGACTGGAATGGCCCAGGCGCATCAGCAGCAGGATCGCCGCGCGCGCCAGCGCATAGCCCAGGGCGATGCCGCCCAGGAACTCGCGCAGGAAGCCGAGGCCGGGGGCGGCCGCGTCGGGGAGCGCGCGGCTGATCAGGACGGCGATCAGGATGCCGAAGACGGTAATCGCGGCGGCGTCGTTGAACAGGGCTTCGCCCTCGGCGAGGATCGACAGCCGCTTGGGCGCGCCGACGTCGCGCAGCACGCCGATCACGGCGGCCGGGTCGGTGGTCGAGACCACCGCGCCCAGCAGGAGGCAGAGGAAGATGTCGAGCCCGGTGACCAGGTGCAGCAGCCCGCCGACGGCGCCGATGCACAGGAACACCGCGACGATCGCCAGAAGCATCACCGCCCAGATGTCATCGAGCAGGCGGCGCACATCGATGGTCAGGCCAGCGGTGAACAGCAGCGGCGGCAGGAAGATGTAGAGGAAGGCCTCGGCCTTGCCGGTGACGCTGCTCAGCCCGTTGACCAGCTCGCCGACGATGCCGTAGCCCCGCGCCTCGCCGCCGAAACGATCGACCAGGACGCCCAGCAGGATCCCCAGCACGGCGAGCAGCACCGTGTGCGGCACGCGAAAGCGCTCGGCGACCGGCAGCAGCAGGCTGGCCAGCGCCAGCGCCGCCGCGATGGCCAGGATCGCACCGATCAGTTCCGCCATACGCTCCGCGCGACCTTGGGCGGTTTCTTGCCTTCCCCCGCTAGCGGGGAAGGTGACTCGACACCGCCCTAGTCTTCCTTCCGTTCCAGCACACCCTTGCGCCACTGGCCCGCGGTCACGGTGCCATCGGGCGCGACCTCGACACCGTAGCCGTCGCGCTCGCCCTCGACAAACCGGCCGTGAAAGCGCGTACCGTTAGGCAGGTGGAGCACGCCCGTACCATGGCGTCGGCCGGCGGCGAACTCGCCCTCGTAGCGCTCGCCCGATGCCAGCGTCTCGACCCCGACGCCGACCAGCGTGCCGTCGCGCCACTCGCCGGACTGGGTCACCACCACGCCGTCGCGGTTGAAGCCGCGCACGCCGAAGCCCTCCGCCTTGCCGCCGACAACATCGCCGGCATGACGCTCGCCCGGCCTGGGGATGAAGACGCCGAAGCCCGCCGGGACGCCAGCCGACCACTCCCCCTCGTAGCCCCGACCGTCGGTGGTGCGCACCGTACCCAGGCCGTCGAGGCGGTCAGCCTTCCATTCACCCGCCTGGCGCTCACCATCGGCCAGCTCGACGACGCCCAGCCCCTCGCGGCGATTGTCGCGCACCGTGCCGACGTACTTCGAGCCATCAGGGAAATCGACGCGCTCGGCACCGGGCAGGTTCGCCTTGCCGGCCTCGGCGGCGCGGATGCGCGCCTCGCCGGCCCGTTCGCGCGCGCGCTGCGCGGCGATGGACGCCCGCTCGGCCGTCGCGTTGGCGCGCACCGCCGTGGCGCTGGAACTCTCGACCATGCCCTGGCGCGTCGCGCCCCGGGATGCGCCCGGCGCGGGACCCGACGGCGCCTGCGTGACCGGCGGCAACACTTTGTCGATCGCGTCACGCGCCGGCGCCGGCTTCGGCTCGGCCTGTGGCGGCGGTGCGGGTTTTGGCGCGGGGGCGGCTGGCGGCGCCAGTCGCGGCGTGGGTGGTGGCGCGGGGCTCGCCGCGGGCGGCTGAGGCATTGGCGCCGTCGTGGGTGGCGCCGCCGCGGCGGGCGGCTCCGCAGGAGCGGGCGCCGTGGCGACCTGAGTCGGGTGCTGATCGCGCAAGGCGGGCCAGACAAAGACGCCGCCGATCGCGACAACGGCGACCAATCCCATCGCACCGGTCAGACCGCGCCAGGAGAAGACCTGCCGTCGGGTAACAGCCGACCCCGGGTGCTGGATGCGGTCCTCGGCTTGCGCCGTCGGCGCCCGAAGCTGAACGGGCCGGGAGGACGGCTCCAATACGCGCGTGGGCGCGGCTTCGGGATCGTCGAACGACGCCTTAGGGGCGGCACCCACCGCCTCCTCGAGCTTCAGCGCCTCGCGCCATGCCGCGATCGTCCGCGGGCGACTCTCGGGGAACACGGACAGAGCGGCATTGATGGCGGCGATGAAGCGCGGCGTGTAACGGCCATCGGGTACCAGCGGCTTGTAGGGGTCGTCGCGCACGCGCGCCGTGGCTTCCGGCGGCGCCGCGCCCGAGATCGCCTGATGCATGACGGCGGCCAGAGCGTAGATGTCGGTGGCCGGGCTCTGCTTGCCGTCGCTGGCGTATTGCTCGATGGGCGCGTAGCGCGGCGTGACGATGCTGGTCAGCGTACGGTCGCCGCCGCGCATCGCCTGGCGCGCGGCGCCGAAATCGATCAGGACGGGCGAGCCGTCGGTGCGCACGATGATGTTGGCCGGCTTGATGTCGCGGTGCAGGAAGCCGGCGGCGTGCACCAGCTCCAGCCCGTCCAGCACGCCCGCCAGCACCGCGACGACCCGCGCCGGATCGAGACGGCCCGGCCCGGCGATCAGCTCGGCGAAGGGCCGGCCGGCCTCGTGCTCCATCACCATGTAGCCGGTGCCGTTGGCCTCGAAGAAGCGCAGCACGGGCACGATGCCGCGGTGCCGGAAGCGCGCCAAGGTGCGCGCCTCGTCGATGAAGCGGTCCAGCCCCCAGCGATAGGACTCGGCTTGACTACGCGAGCGCGGCGAGACGGTGGCGCCCTGGACGCGCACCGCGAATTCGCTGGGCAGGTACTCCTTCAGCGCCACCACGCGCCGCAGGACGGTATCGGTCGCAAGGTAGGTGATGCCGAAGCCGCCCTGCCCCAGCACGCGGTCGATCCGGTACTCGTTGAGGCGGTAGCCGGCGCGCAGCGCGGAGGGAAAATCGGCGTCAGTCATCGAAAGCCTGGGCGGCCGGGACCGGCCGCCGCGCGGAGATGGGAGGGTTTTGACCGACGATTCGGGCGGGATTGCGGGCAAAGCATCGCGAAAACTGTAAATCAGGCTGGCAGCAGCGCGCCGCCCCCGGGCCGCACGGAAAGCGCGACACGATCACCCTCGCCGTAGACCGGCTCGCCGGCGCGATAGGGGCACTCCGCGACCAGCCTCGCGCCGCCGGCGTCGATGGCGTAGCGCAGCACCGCCCCCAGGTGCTCGCGATGGCGTATGACGCCCATCCCCGACGGCGCGGGCGCGAGTACCAGGTTCTGCGGTCGTACCATCAGGATCGGCCGCGCCTGCGCCGACCCCTCTGCCAGATCGAACGTCAGGCCGCTCGAGTGGCGGAAGGTCGAGCCGGCGAGCTCGCCCTCCAGCAGATTGGCGGCGCCGAGGAAGCCGGCGACGAAGCGATTGGCCGGCCGGTCGTAGAGCTCCAGCGGCGCGCCGACCTGCTGGATGCGCCCGCCATCGAGCACCGCCATGCGATGCGCGGTGGCGTTGGCCTCCTCCTGGTCGTGGGTGACGTAGATCGTGGTCAGGCCGGTCTTGCGCTGCAGCGATACCAGCTCGGCGCGCATCTCCACGCGCAGCTTGGCGTCCAGGTTGCTGAGCGGCTCGTCGAGCAGCAGCACCTCGGGCTGGATCACCAGGGTGCGCGCCAGCGCCACGCGCTGCTGCTGGCCGCCGGAAAGCTGCGCCGGGCGGCGCGCGGCGAGCGCGTCGAGCCCGACCATCGCCAGCGCCTCGGCGACGCGCTTGTCGCGCTCGGCGCGGCCAACCTTGCGCATCTCCAGGCCGAAGGCGACGTTCTCGGCCACCGTCATGTGCGGCCACAACGCGTAGTTCTGGAACACCATGCCGACATTGCGCGACCACGGCGGCAGGTCGGTGATGTCGCGCGCGCCGACGCGGATGCGTCCGGTGGTCGGCGTGCCGAAGCCGGCGATCAGGCGCAGGAGCGTGGTCTTGCCGGAGCCCGAGGGCCCCAGGAAGGCGAAGAACTCGCCGGCGGCGATCTCCAGCGACACGTCGTCGAGCACCGGCGTGGCGCCATAGCCAAAGGTGACGCGCTCGACATCGACGCCCGACGTGCCGCTCATGCCGTGCCTCCCCGGCCGCGCCTGAGGCGCTCGCGCTCTGCGATTCGATGCGAGAACCAGGCGCCGAGCGCCACGACGATCACGGCGATCACGCCCAAAGCCGCGCCGGGCCCGCGACCCGCCGGCGACTGCATGTAGACATAGATGCCGTAGGAGATCGGCGCGTCGACATCGCGGGTCACCAGCAGCAGCGTCTCGCTGAGCTCGACCGCCGCTGTGGCGAAGCTGGTGACGAAGCCCGCCAGCATGCCGCCGGTGATCAGGGGCACGACGATGCGACGCAACGCCGTGAGCTTGCCGGCGCCGAGATTCTCGGCCGCCTCCTCCAGCGATTCATGCACCTGCTTGAGCGCCGCGTCGCAAGCGCGCAGCGCGTACGGCAGCCGGCGAATCGCGTAGCCGATCACCAGCATGCCCCAGAAGGTCGCCAGCGGTACGCCGCCCGGCAGCTCGACGCCGTAGTACGTGCGCAGGATGCCGATGCCGAGCACGAGGCCCGGTACCGCCAGCGAAGCCATGACCAAGCCGTCAAGCAGGCGGCGGCCCGGCAGCCTGGTGCGCGCCACGAGATAGGCGATCGAGACGCCCAGCACGACGTCGATGGTCGCGGCGAGGCCGCAGTAGAGCAGCGTATTGCCCATCATGTGCGCGGAGTCGGCGAACACGGTGGCGTAGTGCTTGATGGTGAAGGCGTCGGGCAGCGGGCTGAACGACCATACCGTGGCGAAGGACAGCAGCAGGATGCCGACATGCGGCGATAGCGACAGCACGACGACCAGGATGATGAAGCTCCACGCCACCGTCTTGCGCCAGCCCACGAGCGGCCGGCGCGCCAGCCCGCCACCGCCGCGCTGCTGCGTGGCGTAGTCGCGGCCGCGCGTGATGAGCCCCGACGCGGCCATCGCCATCAGCGAGAAGGCGACGAGGATCGCCGAGATCACATAGCCCATCGGATCGTTGAGGCCGACCGAGGTGATGCGCAGATAGGCCTGCGGCGCCAGCAGGTTGGTCTGGCTCAAGAGCAGCGGCGTGCCGAGATCGTCGAACACCTTGACGAACACCAGCGCGGCGCCGGCGACGTAGCCCGGCATGGCGAGCGGGAAAACGATGCGCCGGAACAACGTCCAGCCGCGCGCGCCGAGGTTCTGCGCCGATTCCTCCATCGAGGAATCGATGTTGGCCAGCGAGGCCGAGAGGTTGAGCAGGATGAACGGGAAGTAGTGCAGCGCCTCGACGAAGATGACGCCGTTCAGCCCTTCCATGAACGGGATGCGAAAGCCGAACCAGTCGTTGAGCAGCAGGTTCACCGTGCCGTTGCGGCCGAAGATCAGCTGCATCGCCACCGCGCCGACGAAGGGCGGCATGACCAGCGGCACCACGCCCAGCGCCTGGATCAGGCCGGCGCCCTTGAAGTCGAAGCGCGCCAGGAAATAGGCGCAGGGCACCGCCAGCAGCGAGGCGAGGACGACGGCGCCAACGGCGACGTAAAGCGAGTTGAAGAACGATTCGAGGAACAGGCTGGTGCGAAAGAAGTCGCCGAAATGCACCAGCGTGAAGCCGGTCGGCCCCTCGAACGCGGCGACCATCACGCGCGACACGGGCACGATCAGGAACGCGGTGAGGAAGGCCACGATCAGCACCGCCAACGCGAGCTGCGCCGGCGACACGCCCCAGCGCCGCAACAACCCCACACGCCGCGCCGCCAGCGGCGCCTCGAGGGCTACCATGCGGGGCCTCCCCTACCTTCCCCCGCTGGCGGGGGAAGGTATTGCCGCAGCCATGCCGTGGCCTACTTCGCCATCGCCGCGGCCTTGTCGGCGAGCGCCTTGGCCTCGGCGTAGTTCTTCTTGGCGTGGGCGTCCCACCTCTCCTCGAACTCCGCCTGACGCTGGCCAGGCTTCTTGTCCTTCGACACCGGCTGGAAGGCGCCGGCGATGTCCTTGTTGTTGGCGTCGGCCTCGTTGATCGGCACGGTCGAGGCGAGCCTGCGCGCCTCGACGACCAGCTTGGCGCCTTCGGCGTTGGCCTTCTTGGCCAGCGCCGCCTCGGCGGTGTGGATCGCCTTCCACGCCGCGTTCAGCTCCTTCAGGCGGAAGGTCACGAGCCGATCGTAGAGCGAGTTCACCAGCTCATAGCGGCCCTCCGACAGCAGCGAGTCGAAGCTGACCCTGGAACCCAGCGCGGTGTCCTTGAACGGATTGGGATAGCCCGCCGGCGCGTTGGCGTACATCGCGGGCTTCACCGGCAGGCGGCTGATCTTGGGATCGAGCAGGATCTTCTGGCCGGCGTCCGACAGCAGGAACTCGATGAAGGCACGCGCCGCCTTGGGGTTCTTGGCGCCGGCGATGATCCCGACATTGGCCGGCACGATCGCGGTCTCGCCGGGATAGACGAACTCCACCGGGAAGCCGCTGGCCTTGGCCGACAGGCCGAAGAAGTCGATGACGATGCCCAGGCCGTACTGGCCGGAGTTCACCGCGTCGGGCACACCAAAGCTGCGGTCGGAGACCTGCACGAGATTGCCGCCGATCTCCAGCAGGGTCGCCCAGCCCTTCTCCCAGCCCTGCGCCTGCAGGATGTTCTCGACGGTCAGGTGCGTCGTGCCGGAGCGCGACGGCGCGGAGATGCCGATATGGCCGAAATAGACCGGCTTCTTGAGGTCGGCCCACTCCTTGGGCGTCGGCAGCTCGTTCGCCTTCACATAGCGCGTGTTGTACATGATGCCGTAGCCCGAAGCCGCGAAACCGAAGAAGAAGCCCTCGGGGTCGTTGATCGGGAAGGTGCCGACCTTCTCGGCGATGCCCGGCGCCGCGGGCTTGTAGGCCTCCAGCAGCTTACCCTTCTTCAGCACCTCGAAGGCGTCCGGCGCCGAGGCCCAGAACACGTCGGGCGGGTTCGACCGCGTCTCGCGCACATAGGCGACGCCGGCCGTGGTGTTGCGGTTGAGGATCTCGACCTTGACCCCGGGATGGGCGGCCATGAACGCCTTGGCGTAGGGCTCGGTGACGTCCTTGGAGAAGGACGTGATGATCACCAGCCTCTCCTCGAGCTGCGCCCTGGCCGGCGCGGCGAGTCCCAAGCCCGCCGCGACCGCCAATCCCAGCGCCGCGCGCCGGCGCCATTTCGGTGTTCCGCGATCCGTCATCGCAAAGCCTCCGGTCTGTTCGGCGCTTGGTAGCGCGCCGGCGGGACGGGGGCAAACGATGAACGAGAGCGTTTTCCTCAGCCGCGCGATAGCGTCGCCCACGCCGCCACGGCGAGCGGCGGGATCGCCACCAGATCGGCCAGCGCGATCGTCCGCAGCGGGCCCGACGGCGCGCCGTAGAGCGCGTAGAACGCCAGAAAGCCGGCGATGTTGAGTCCCGCCGCGACCAGCGCCGCCGGCCGGATGGCCGGCGCCCAGACCGCCCAGACGCACAGCGCGCCGACCAGCGCCAGCAGGAGCGCGCGATGGCGCAGCAGCAGGAGCTGCGTGGCGTCGTCGGGCGCGACGCCGTAGAGCCGCGTCAGCGTGTCGGGCGCGAAGACCGGCGCGATCGGCAGAAGATGGATGACGCCGACGACGGCGAAGCACAGGGCGGTCCACATGCCGCGCAGCCTGCGGCCGGCGCGGCTGGCGCTCAATTACCTCGCGGGTCGTAGGCGCGCATCAGGTCGCGGCCAGCGCGATCCCGGCCAGCGCCATGGCGCTACCGACAACGCGCGCACCGAGCGGGCCGCAGAGGCGGCGCGCCAGGATGCCGGCGACGTGCAGCGCAATGGTCGTGGCGACGAAGCCCGCCCCATAGGCAAGCGCCGAGGATGAAGGCGGCATCTCCTGGCCGTGCGCAAAGCCGTGGCAGACGGCGAACACGGCCACGACGGCCATCGGCGCCCACACCGGCAACCGGGGTGTCGCGGCGATCAGCAGGCCGATCAGCACCACCGAGCCGGTGATGCCGGCCTCGGCCAGCGGCAGCGTCGCACCCGACAGGCCGACGACCGCGCCCAGCGCCATCACCACGACGAAGGACGCGGGCACCAGCCAGATCGCGCGGCGATCGCCGGTCGCGCCGACATGCGCCGCCCAGATGCCGACGCCGAGCATGGCCAGCAGGTGATCGAGACCGGTCAGCGGGTGCAGCGCGCCTGATCCGGCGCTATCGATGGGATGGCCGGTGTGGGCCTGCGCAGCCGATGCGCCGAGCGCGAGCAGGGTGGCGGCGAAAGTGATGAAACGCATGGCGTGACCTCAAGCAGCTCGAGAGGCGTCCATCGGACGGACCGGCAGCCCGCCCTGACGAACGATGAAGTCGGCGATCTCGGCGACGCCGCGATCTTCCTTCAGGTTCGAGAACACGAAGGGCCGCGCGCCGCGCATCTTCTTCGCGTCGCGATCCATCACCTCAAGGCTGGCGCCGACCAAAGGCGCGAGGTCGATCTTGTTGATCACCAGCAGGTCCGAACGGGTGATGCCCGGCCCGCCCTTGCGCGGGATCTTGTCGCCGGCCGAGACATCGATGACGTAGATCGTCAGGTCGGCGAGTTCGGGCGAGAACGTCGCGGCGAGATTGTCGCCGCCGGACTCGACGAACATCACCTCCATCTTCGGGAACAGCCTGACCATGTCGGCGACCGCGGCGAGATTGATCGAGGCGTCCTCGCGAATCGCGGTATGCGGGCAACCACCGGTCTCGACGCCGACGATGCGCTCGGCCGGCAGCGCGCCGGCGCGGGTGAGGAACTGCGCGTCCTCCTTGGTGTAGATGTCGTTGGTCACCACGGCGATGTCGTAGACGTCGCGCATGCGCTTGCACAGACGCTCGACCAGCGCCGTCTTGCCCGAGCCCACCGGGCCGCCGACGCCCACGCGCAAAGGTCCGTTGCCGATCATGATCTGAACAACCTCGTGTACTGCGTCTCATGGCGCATCGAGCACCAGTCGACAAGGGGCGCCGCGCCGCCGACATCGTCGAGCGACCGCTGGGCGACGGCCCGCGCGCAAGCCCTGGCGACATCAGACTCCAGACCGGCGAGCGCGCGTTGTCCGTCGGTCTGCCCCAACGGAATCGCCCGCACCGCCGCCGAGACGAGGTTGGCGGCGAAAGCGTGCAGGTAGCCGGTCAGCGCCGCCGACAACGCGATGCCATGCCAGGCCGCCGCGACGGCGACAGCGACCGGCAAGGCGATCTCGCCGTCATGCCACGCCAGCAGCGAATCGAGCCGCGCATCCGGCCACGCTGTCCTGGTGATCATCGTGAACGATGTGCCCTGCTGCCGCGACTCCAGCGCCATCTCCGCCGTGCCGCGCCACGCCGTCGCCAGTTCCGCCACCTGATCGAGCCCGCCCTCGTCGCCCGCCTTGGCCGCGCGCCACGCCGCCGCGAACAGCGCGCCATCGACGCAGCCGGCGCCGTTCGCCAGGACACCGGCGATCCACGCGCGCAGCGACTCCCGATCGCGCACGAGGCCTTCCTCGATCGCGTACTCCAGCCCGTGGCTGTAGCTGAACGCGCCGATCGGATAGGCCGGCGACAGCCAGGCCAGCAGGCGAAAGAGCTGGCCGCCGTCGACTTGTTCCTTCTCCGCGCCTAGGCGGGGAGAAGGACAAGAGCGATCCACCTCAATCATGGCCGTGGCGTCCGCCCGAGCCGTGCGCGTGGGGGTGGCGGTGGTCGTGGTTGTGCTGGCCGTAGGCGCCGCCCTCGGGGTTGAACGGCGCCGACACGGCGCGCACCTCGGCGCCCAGGCCCTTGAGCATGTCGACGATCACGTGATCGTCGCGGATCAGGATGCGATCAGCCTCGATCTGCGCCGGCAGATGGCGATTGCCCAGATGCCACGCCAGGCGAACGAACAGCGCCGGATCCTTGGCGCGGATCTCGATCAGCGTTTCGTCGGCGGCCTTCACCATCACATAGCCTCCGTCGTCGAGCGCCAGCCCGTCGCCGTCGCGCAGCACCACGGGCTCTGGCAGGTCGAGCAGGAAATCGGTGCCGCCATCGCCCAGCAGCCGCAGGCGCCGGCGGTAGCGATCGTCGTAGATCAGGGTGATCGAGTCGGTGCGTTCGGCCGGCGGCCAGACGCCGGACGGAACGACCCTGGCGGCGCGGCGCATGCTCACGCCTTCCACGCTGGGACCTTGCGAACGACGTCCCACATCATGCGATCGAGCGCCTCCGCGGTGCCGCCGGCGCCTCTGACACGGCTGTTGGCCAGCGCCGCCCAGCACAGGCCACGCGCGCTTCGCACCATCACCGCCGTGGTCCCCGCCAGGCTGCCGGCGTGCCACCAATCGTTGTTGCGATTCACCGACCAGCCCATGGCGTAGCCGGGCTGGACCGACGACGGCGTGGTCATCACGCGCAGCGTCTCGGGCCGCAAGATGTCGCGCACGGTCGGGAAGCCGTCGACATGGGTAAGAAAGCGTACCAGGTCGCTCGCCGTACCGATCCAGCCGCCATTCGAGTCCATGCGCGCGACATCGATCTCGTAGGGCTTCTCGACCTCGTCGTAATAGACGACCTCGCCCGCCGCGCGATCAGCGAGCTTGTTGCCGGCGATGCGCATCTCCTCGATGCCGCAGCGCTTGAGCACCTGGTTGCGCACGAAGGTCTGATAACTCTCGCCCGAGACCTTCTCGATGATCCGGCCCAGCACGCAGTAGCCGAAATTCGAGTAGGCGTAGCTATTGCCCGGCGGATGCTTCGGCGGCTGGCCGGCGAGCGTCGCGGTGATCAGCTGCTTGTGGTTCTTGCCCGGCTCGCCGAACATCGGATCGGTCTTGTCGTTGGGCCAGCCGCCGGTGGTGTGCGTCAGCAGGTGCTCGACAGTGATCTGGCTGACGAAGCGCGGATAGGAGGGGCCGTAGTCGACGCCCAGCACTGTGCCATAGCCGAACACGCGCTCGGTCAGATGCAGCTTGCCGCGCTCGACCAGGGTGAAGATCGCCGCCGCGGTGATCGGCTTGCTGAGGCCGGCGATGCGGAACAGGCTCTTGGGCGTCACCTTCTCGCCAGCGTTCTTGTCGGCATCGCCATAGCCCTGCGCATAGACCGGCTTGCCGGCCGCCGTGATCGCGATCGACAGGCCGGGAATGGCGAGCTGGCGCATCGCCGCCTCGACGACGCCATCCATCGCCGCGCGCTCGGCCTCGCTGGGCTCCACCGCGGCCGCCTGTGCGTGTGCCCGGCCCGCAACCATCATCGCAGCCGCGCCACCGGCCAGAGTCGTGCGGCGATTGAGATTCATCGTCGGCTCCGAATCACGTCGGTGCATGCCATGCCGGCACCCTGCGCACTATACTCCACATCATATCGTCGATCGCTTTGCTGTCGTCGCCAGCGCCGCGTACACCGCCATTGCAGAGTGCGGCCCAGCACAGGCCGCTTGTGGTGCGAACCATGATGGCGGCCGTTCCCGGCAGGCTGCCACCGTGCCAGTGCGTGCCCTCGGCGTTCACGTGCCAGCCGCGCGCGTAGCTCGCCCGCGGCGGCGACGGCGTCAGCATCGTGTTCAACGAGTCCGGCCGCAACAGGGTGGGTAGCATGATCAGGAAACGCACGAGACTGGTCGCGCTGCCGGCCCAGCCACCGTGCGAGTCCATGCGTGCCACGTCGACAGTGTACGGAAAATCGCCAGGCCGGTTGCCATCATAGTAGACCACCTCACCCGGCGCGCGCGGCTCGCGCGTGTTTCCAGAGATGCGCATATCGATCGCGCCGGACCGCAGGAGGATCTCCCGGCGCACGAACGCCTGATAGCTCTCTCCCGTCAGCTTCTCGACGATACGACCCAGCACACAGAAGCCGAAGTTCGAATAGATGTACTTCTCGCCGGGCGGGTGCTCGGCCTTCCGGTTCGCGAGCACCCAGGTGATCAGCGCGCGATGATCCTCTCCGGCGAGGTCGACCATCGGGTCGGCGGCGTCGTTGGACCAGCCGCCCGCTGTATGCATCAGCAGGTGATCGACCGTGATCTGGTCGATGAACTGATGGTACGGCGGCGCACCAAAATCGGTACCGAGCAGCGCACCTGGACCGAACACCTTGTCGGTCAGCTTCAACTTGGCACGCTCGATCAGAGTGAAGATCGCCACCGCGGTGATCGCCTTGCTGGTACTGGCGACGCGGAAGATGTGATGCGACGTGACCTTCTCGTCGTGCTCGCGGTCGGCGTAGCCGAAGGTCTCGGTGTACACGACCCGGCCGCCGGCGCCGATCGCGATCGACAGGCCGGGAACGCCGTACTTCCGCATCATCGCCTGCGCGACGGCGCTCATGGCCGCGCTTTCGCTGGCCGTCGGCAAGACGGCGGGCGCTTGAGCGCCGGCTGTGCCGGGTCCGGCAAACGCCGCCGCGCCGAGGCCGCCCAGGAGGATGCGGCGCTTCAGCATCAGAACAGGAAGTAGCGCTGCGCCATGGCCAGAACCGTGGCCGGCTCGCAGGTCAGCAGCTCGCCGTCGGCGCGCACCTCGTAGGTCTCGGGATCAACCTCGATCTTCGGTGTCGCGGCGTTGTGGATCATCGAGCGTTTGCCGATGCCGCCCCTTGTGTTCTCCACGGCGATCATCGGCCGCGTCAGGCCCCATTGCCTGGCGACATCGGCGGCGATGCCGGCGGCGCTGGTGAAGATTACCGAGCTGGCGACAAGGTTGCGGCCGAAACCGGCGAACATCGGCCGGTAGTGCACCGGCTGCGGCGTCGGGATCGAGGCGTTGGGATCGCCCATCGGCGCCATGGCGATCGAGCCGCTCTTGAGCACGAAGTCCGGCTTCACGCCGAAGAAGGCCGGCGACCACAGCACGAGATCAGCCAGCTTGCCGACCGCCACCGAGCCCACGTGCTTGCTGATGCCATGAGCGATGGCGACGTTGATCGTGTATTTCGCGACATAGCGCTTGGCGCGCGCGTTGTCGTTGTCGCCGGTCTCTTCTCTCAGCCGTCCCCGTTGCTTGCGCATCTTGTCGGCGGTCTGCCAGGTGCGGATCACCACCTCGCCGACACGGCCCATCGCCTGGCTGTCCGAGGACATCATGCTGAAGGCGCCCATGTCGTGCAGGATGTCCTCGGCCGCGATGGTTTCGCGCCGGATGCGGCTGTCGGCGAAGGCGACGTCCTCGGGGATGCGCGAATCGAGGTGATGGCAGACCATCAGCATGTCGAGATGCTCGTCCACGGTGTTGACCGTGTAGGGCATGGTCGGGTTGGTCGACGAGGGCAGCACGTTGGCCTCGCCGCACAGACGAATGATGTCGGGCGCGTGGCCGCCGCCGGCGCCTTCGGTATGGAACGTCGCGATGGTGCGGCCCTTGAACGCCGCGCGCGTGGTCTCGACGAAGCCGGACTCGTTGAGCGTATCGGTGTGGATCGCGACCTGCACGTCGTAGCGATCGGCCACGGCGAGGCAATTGTCGATCGCCGCCGGCGTCGTGCCCCAATCCTCGTGCAGCTTCAGCCCGCAGGCGCCGCCCTTGATCTGCTCCTCGATGCCCGCCGGGAGGCTGGTGTTGCCCTTGCCGAAGAAGCCGAGATTCATCGCGAAGCCTTCGGCTGCCTGCATCATGCGACCGAGATGCCACGGGCCGGGTGTCACCGTCGTCGCCAAGGTGCCGTGCGCAGGGCCGGTGCCGCCGCCCAGCATCGTCGTGACGCCGCTGGCCAGCGCCTCCTCGATCTGCTGCGGGGCGATGAAGTGGATGTGGCAGTCGATGCCGCCTGCGGTGAGGATGCGGCCCTCGCCGGCGATCGCCTCGGTGCCGGGGCCGATGATGATGTTGACGCCGGGCTGGATGTCGGGATTGCCCGCCTTGCCGATGCCGACGATGCGGCCATCCCTGATACCGACATCGGCCTTCACGATACCCCAGTGATCGAGGATCAGCGCGTTGGTGATCACGGTGTCGACGGCGCCCTCGGCGCGCGTGCGCTGGCTCTGGCCCATGCCGTCGCGAATCACCTTGCCGCCGCCGAACTTCACTTCCTCGCCGTAGATCGTGTGGTCCTTCTCGACCTCGATGATCAGATCGGTGTCGGCCAGCCGCACCTTGTCGCCCACGGTGGGACCGAACATCTGCGCGTAGCCCTGGCGCGAGATGCGCGCCGGCGCGTTGCCACCGCTGGCGCTCGGCGCGGCGGCCGGCGCCAGCGCGCCCGAGACCTTGGCGTTGAAACCATAGACCACGCGGTCGCCGCCGATCGCCACGAGTGTCACCTCGCGCGTCTGGCCCGGCTCGAAGCGCACCGCTGTGCCAGCGGCGATGTTCAGGCGGAAGCCCTTGGTCCTCTCGCGCTCGAACTTCAGCGCCTCGTTGGTCTCGTAGAAATGATAGTGGCTGCCGACCTGCACCGGCCGATCGCCGCTGTTGGCGACGCTGAGCGTCAAGGTCTCTCGGCCGGCGTTCAGCACATGCTCGCCGGCGGCCGTGATGATCTCGCCCGGTTTCATCGCGGCGTCCCTCAACGGATCGGGTTGTGCACGGTCACCAACTTGGTGCCGTCGGGGAAGGTCGCCTCGACCTGGATCTCGTGGATCATGTCGGCGATGCCGTCCATGACCTGGTCGCGCGTGACGACGGTGCCGCCGTCGCGCATCAGCTCGGCCACGCTGCGCCCGTCGCGCGCGCCCTCGACGACATAGTCGGTGATCAGCGCCACGGCCTCGGGATGATTGAGCTTCACGCCGCGTTCAAGGCGGCGACGGGCGACGATCGCGGCCATCGCCACGAGCAGCTTGTCCTTCTCGCGCGGTGTCAGGTTCACGACGTTTCCCCCTGCGTCATCGCCAGGTCAAATGCATCACACATGCCACACACGCGGCAACCTTCGAGGTCCGCCCAGCGCGTCTTGGCGCATGAAGGCCAGCCATTCCATCAGTCCACGCCGCACCGCCAGCGGCTCGCCCAGGAAGCGGGCCAGCAGCACGCCGTTGACCACCGTCACGCCCGCTCGCGCTGTACTACCCTCGGCGACCAGGCGCGACGCTTCCAGCCAGCGCGCCGCCTCCGGCCCGGCGAAGATACCGGTCGCCAGCGCGGTCGCCCCTGCGAAGCCCGCGACATCGGGCGGCGCACCGTCGAACGCCAGCGCATCGGCCCAGACCAGCCTGCCGCCGCGCCGCAACCGCCAGCCGTCATACACGCCACCACGGGTGAAGCGCTCGCCGCTGGCGCCGCGACCCAGCACGACCATCTCGCAGGCCAGCAGCCGCGCATCGTCGGCGAGATCGGCCTCGACCCGCCGGCGCAGCCGGGCGCCATCGAACACGATCGTCTCCTGCGGCAGCCATTCCAGGGTCGCGCCCGCGCCAACGCGCAGCGTGCTGTCGATGCGCGCCGGCGCGTCGGCCGCCAAGGCCGCACGATAGATCTTCTCCGCGGCCTGTGTGGTGGCCGTCGCGATGCCGCCCTCGACCTCGACGCCCAGCCGGACGCGATCGCCATCGGTCAGCCCGCCCGACGTGGTGACGATCACCGCCTGCGGCGGCTCGTCGGCCTCGGCCCGCGGGAACAGCACGCGGCACGGATCGGACTGCCACAAATGCGCCAACGCCATCGCGCCGTCGCTGCGCCGGGCGAAGCGCACCGCGACGCCACCATCGCCGCGCTGCAGCCGCGGTGGCGCGACGATCTGGCTCGTATCGGGCATGGCCGCAGCATAGACGGCGCGCCGCCCGCCCGCCACGCGTCGCGGTTGGTCAATTCTTGTGCGACATGCCCGATAATCGACCGATCAGCGATGGCGCGCGATGAAGCTCTGCACCAGCGGCGACCAGATGGCGACGCCGGTGGCAGCGCCGAACAGGCCGTGGCCGTCATTGCCGAAGGCCGGCAGGAGGCGGTAGTCGGCGTTGCCGCCGGCGGCCTTGTAGGCGTCGGCCATGTCCTGGCTCAGCTTGGGATCGAAGAAGGTGTCGTTCTGGGTATAGATCCACAAGGTCGGCACGCGCGCGGTGCGGCCGAACTTGCCGGCGGCGTCGACCAGGTTGCGCGGCGCGCAGTTGTTGTTGGGCAGGTTCATGCTCCGCCCGCCGCGGCCGCCGGCGAAGTTGATCATGACGGGCACGCCGGCGGGGTTGCGCGCCGAATACGCCACGGTCGCCCAGCCGCCGGCCGACTGACCGACGACCACGGTCTTGTCCGCCCGCACGAAGGGCTGCGTGTGCATGTACTGCACGGCGGCGTCGACATCCTTCGCCGCTTCGATGCCCGCGCCGTAGTAGTCGCCGACCTCGCACGAGCCGTAGTTCTCGTTCCAGCGCCCGCCGGTCTCGCCATAGCCGCGCCGCAACGGCGCGACCACGACATAGCCCTGCTGCACGAACCACGCCGATGCAGCGGCGAAGCGCGGGCGCTGCATCTGGTCCCGGCCGCTGACCGGTGAGCCGTGATTGAGGATCGCCAGCGGCCGGCGCTGCTCGCCCGGCGGACGATACACGGTGGTCACCATCGGCCGGCTGGCATCGGCGCTGGGGATCTTCCAGACCTGCTCGCGATGGTCGCCGATCTCACCGGTCTGCGGCCCCAGGCCCTGCGCGGACGCGCCACCCGCCAGCGTCACCGCCGCCAGCAGCGCCCACACCATTCCGCGCATCGAGAGCCTCCACCTGTGCCACGCGGCGCTTACCTTGCCCGGCCGTGCGCGCCGCTGCTAGCGTCGCCGCATGACCCTGACCGAAGAATTCGACGCCACGCTGACCGACGCCGAGCGCGCGATGATCGCCAAGGCGCGTTCCTTCGCCGAACGCGTGGTGGCACCCAACGCCAAGGCTTGGGAATACGCGCGCAAGCATCCCACCGATGCCATTCGTCAGGCCTGCGCTGAGGGCCTGCACCTGATCGAGCTGGAGAAGCGCTTCGGCGGCGAGGCGCTCAGCTTCTCCTGCAAGATGCGGGTCTGCGAGGAGGTCGCGCGCCACGACTTCGCCTTCGCCTTCTCGCTGGTCAACGTGCACAACTCGATGGCGCGTTTCGCCCGCGACGCCCATCCCCAGATGGTCGAGCGCCTGCTGCCGCGCATGCTCAAGGGCGAGCTGATCGGCTCGCCCGGCCTGACCGAGCCCTGGGCCGGCAGCGACTTCGCCGCCATCCGCACCACGGCGACCAAGGTCGCCGGCGGCTGGGAGCTCAACGGTGCGAAGGCCTGGATCACCAACTCGGCCGTCTGCGGCCTGGCGCTGGTCTACGCCCAGACCGACGCGTCGAAGGGCTGGCGCGGTATCGCCGGCTTCATGGTAGAGGCCGATCGGCCGGGCTTTATTCGCGAAGCCCCATTTGAGCTGCATGGTGGCCACGCCATCGGCGCCGCCGGCTTCCGGCTGGAGAAGTACGTCGCGCCCGACGAGGCGATGACCGCCAAGCCCGGCGAGGCGTTCAAGATGGCGCTGTCGGGCATCAACGGCGCGCGCACCTATGTCGCGGCCATGTGCTGCGGCATGCTGGAATCATCGATCGCCGTCGCCACCAAGTACGGCAGCGAGCGCACGTTGTTCGGCGGCACCGTCATGGACCTGCAGGGCGTGCGCTGGAAGCTGGTCGACGCCGCCAACGATCTGGAAGCGATGCGCGCCCTGACCTACCGCGCCGCGCGCATCATCGACGCCAAAGGCGACGCGCAGGAAGCCGCCGCGCACGCCAAGAAATTCTCCGGCGACAAGACCATCCAGCACATCGCCAATTGCATCCAGGCGATGGGCGCCAACGGCCTGCGCGCCGACTACCCGCTGGTGCGCCACATGAGCGGCGCCAAGATCGCCAGCTATACCGACGGCACGACCGAGATTCAGAACGAGCGACTAGGGCGCGTGCTGATCGATCGCCACGGCAAGGCGTAGGCCTTCGATGATAGGCTGCGGCGCATGAGTAGCCGCGTTATCCGCACCATCGAGATGCATACCGGCGGCGAGCCGACGCGCATCGTCGTGGAGGGTTGGCCGGAACTCACCGCGCCCACGCTGCTGGGCAAGCGGCGCGAGGCGCGTGAGCGGCACGATCATCTCCGGCGCGCGCTGATGCACGAGCCGCGCGGGCATGCCGAGATGTATGGCGCGCTGCTGGTGCAGCCGGACCATCCCGAGGCCGATCTCGCGGTGCTGTTCCTGCACGGCGAGGGCTACAGCACCATGTGCGGGCACGCGACGATCGCGTTGGCGCGCTGGGCGGTGGATACCGGCCGGGTCGCCCGGGTTGAGCCCGAGACTGTCGTGCGCCTTCAGTGTCCGTGCGGCCTCGTCGTGGCGCATGTCGAGGTCAAGGACGGCAAGACCGGCCGCGTGCGCTTCGACAGCGTGCCGTCCTTCGCCTACCAGCTCGACGCCATTGTGCTGACCCAGACCTGGGGGCCGGTGCATGTCGATATCGGCTATGGCGGCGCGTTCTACGCCATCCTCGATGCGACGACGATCGGTCTCGATGTGCGTTCGTCGGCGCTGCGCGACATCGTCGATGCCGGCGAGGCCATCGCCGAGGCGGCAAAGAAGACGCTGCGCCTGGAGCATCCCGACGAGCCCGACCTCGCCTACATCTACGGCACCATCCTGACCGATGGCGGCATCGGTGCGGTGAACGATGGCGACTGGCCGGGCGCCAGCCGCAACATCTGCGTCTTCGCCGGCCGGCAGGTCGATCGCAGCCCCACCGGCAGCGGTGTCAGCGCGCGCATCGCCGTGCAGGTCGCCAGACGGCAGAGCAAGATCGGCGATGTCTGCGCCTATGAGAGCGTCACCGGCGCGCGCTTCACCGCCAAGGCCCTGTCGGAAACCCGCGCCGGCCGGCACCGCGCGGTGATCGTCGAGGTCGCGGGCGAGGCGCATTATACCGGCGAGAGCGTCTTCCGCTTCGAGGACGACGACCGCCTGAAGTGGGGCTTCGATCTGCGTTAGCTGGGACCGCCGGCGGTCCCAGAAGAAGCCACTTCCAACAGCTCGTGCAGTTGGCTTTCGCGCAGGCCCAGCGCGTCGAGATGCGCCACCGTGTTGGCGACGTAGTCGAGGCAACGGCCGCGCACGCCCACGCCCTGGCGGACTAGCACGGCGGCTTCGGCGAGCGGCAGCTTGCCGAGATAGCCAGGGTGCTCGCGGTTGGCGAGGTAGAGCAGCGCCTCGACGATGCTGCCATCGTCCAATGTCAGCGGCCGCATGGTCTCGAAGTAGACGCCGTCGTTGAGGATCTCGCGATCCCAGAGATAGCGGCGGACGGCGTCGTAGTCGCCATCGGGCAGGCGATGCGCCAGGCCGCGGCAGGCGCCGCCGGGCAGCAGCCCCAGGATCAGGCCAGGCACCTCGGGCGTGCCGCGATAATGCTCGGACTTGATGCAGAAGGCGCGATGCCAGCCCGGCAGCCGCGCCGGCCGCGTCTCCTTTGGCGTGAAGCCGGGATCCCACATCAGCGAGCCATAGGCGAAGACCCATTCCGGCCGCGCCGCGATCGGCGTCACGCTGGAATGCGGATAGCGTGGTCTCGCCATGCTCAGCTCCGGCTCGCCAACGCCACGCCGGCCACCGTGACGCCCATGCCGATCAGCGCCACGACGCCGAAGGTTTCGCCGAACAGCGGCAGCGCGATCAGCGCAGTGCAGGGCGGCACGAGATAGAACAGGGCCGCGACCTTTGATGCCGCACCACGACGCATCAGCCAGAACAGCAGCATGTTGGCGCCGATGCTGAGCGCGAGGACCGCCCAGACCATCGCGCCCAGGAACTCCGCCGTCCAGCGTACGGTCATGGTCTCGAACAGCAGGGCGCAGACGGCGAAGACGATCGCGGCGTAGGCGTACTGCACCACCATGCCGGTGCGCAGGTCCATACTGGGCAGGAACCGCTTCTGGTAGAGCGTGCCCAAGGTGATGCCGAGCAGCGCGACGCCGGACAACGCCACAGAGACGGTCGTGGCCTCGCCGATGCGCGCCTTTTCCCAGATCACCAGCGCCGCGCCGATCAGGCCCAGCAGCAGGCCGATCCATTGCCGGCGCGAGATCGCCTCGCCGAGCAGCGGGCCGGCGAGGATGGCGGTGAGCAGCGGCTGCAGCGAGACCAGCAGCGCCGAGACGCCCGCGGGCATCTGCCGCTCGATACTGGTGAAGACGCCGCCGATATAGCCGACATTGATCAGCACGCCGACGACCAGCAGGTGCATCCAGGTATTGGCGCCGCGCGGCCACGGTGCGCGCATCGCGACCGCCAGCGCCGCCAGCAGCACGACCGCCGCGACATAGCGGATGGTCAGCAGTGTCGCGGTCTCGGCGTAGGGCAGCGCGCCGCGGGCGACGATGAAGCCGGTGCTCCAGATCAGCACGAAGATCGCCGGCGCGGCGAGCGCGGGCACGGCGGGGCCCTCAGGCCTGCTTCATGTCGATCAGCGCGCGGCGGATGTCGCGGGTGCGGGTGAAGAGCTCGAACAGCTTGTCGCCCTCGCCCCAGCGGATGGCGCGCTGCAACGAGAAGAGATCCTCCTGGAAGCGCCCGAGGATCTCCAGCACCGCCTCGCGGTTGTTGAGGAACACGTCGCGCCACATCGTCGGATCGGACGCGGCGATGCGCGTGAAGTCGCGGAAGCCGCCGGCGGCGAACTTAATCACCTCCGACCGGCGCTCGCCCGCCATGTCGTCGGCGGTGCCGACGATGGTGTAGGCGATCAGGTGCGGCAGGTGCGAGACGATGCCCAGCACCATGTCATGCCAGTCCGGCGCCATGAACTCGACCATGCTGCCGCACGCGGTCCAGAACGCCGCCAACCGGTCGACCGCGCCTTGGTCGGTGCCCTCCAGCGGCGTCAGGATGCACCAGCGGCCGTCGAACAGCGTGGGAAAGCCGGCCTCCGGGCCGGAGTGCTCGGTGCCGGCGATGGGATGCGCCGGCACGAAATGCACGCCCGCCGGAACATGCGGGCGCATGTCGCGGATCACCGCCTGCTTCACCGAGCCGACCTCGGAGACGATGGCGCCCGGCTTCATCGCGGGCGCGATGGTCTTCATCGCCTCGCCGCAGGCGCCGACCGGCGTGCAGATGATGACCAGGTCGGCGTCTTTCACCGCCGCGGCGAGATCGGTGCCGCAATGATCGACGACGCCGATGCGGTTGGCGGTGTCGGCGGTCTTCTGGCTGCGCGTGGCGGCGACGACGGAGCGCACCAGGCCGTCGCGCCTGGCGCGCAACGCGATCGACGAGCCGATCAGGCCGATGCCGATCAGCGCCAGCTTGTCGAACAGCGGCGCCGGCTTCGCGGTGTCGCTCATTTCTTGGCCGCGACGAACTTCGCCAGCGACTCCCGCACCGCCTTGACCTCGTCCTCGGTGCCGACGGTGATGCGCAGGAACTCGGCCAAGCCGTAGCCCGCAACCATGCGCGGGATCAGGCCGTCCTTCATCATCGCCTCGTTGGCCGCCGCCGCGCGCTGGGCCGCGCCGAAGCCGACCAGGATGAAGTTGCCGACGCTGGGCAGCACCTTCAGGCCGAGCGCCGTGAGCTCGCTCGACAGCCAGGGCAGCCAGGTGTCGTTGTGCACGCGCGACGCCTCGGTGTGCGCGGTGTCCTCGAGGGCGGCGACACCGGCGGCCTGGGCGGCGAGGTTGACGTTGAAGGGCTGGCGCAGGCGGGCCATCACGTCGATCAGGTGCGGCGGGCCGTACATCCAGCCCAGACGCAGGCCGCCCAGCCCGTAGATCTTCGAGAAGGTGCGGGTCATCACCACGTTCTCGTTGCGATCGACCAGCTCGACGCCGGCGTCGTAGTCGTTGCGGGACACGTACTCGGCATAGGCCGCGTCGATGATCAGCAAGGTGGTCTTGGGCAGGCCGGCATGCAGCTTCTTCACCTCGTCGCGGGTGATGTAGCTGCCGGTCGGGTTGTTGGGATTGGCCAGCGCGACGATGCGCGTCCTGTCCGTCACCTTGGCCAGCATGGCGTCGACGTCGGTGCGGTAGTCCTTCTCCGGCGCGGCCACGGGCTTGGCGCCGACGCCCAGCGCGTTGATGGCGTACATCAGGAAGCCGTGCTTGCTGTAGACCAGCTCGTCGCCCGGCCCGCAGTAGGAGCGCACCAGCAGGTTCAACAGCTCGTCCGAGCCGGCGCCGCAGACGATGCGCGCGGGGTCGAGGCCGTAGCGCTTGCCGATGGCGGCGCGCAGCTTCTCCGAGCCGCCATCGGGATAGCGATGCAGCTCGGCGGCGACGCGGGCATAGGCGGCCATCGCCCGGGGGCTCGGACCGAGCGCGCCCTCGTTGGACGAGAGCTTGCTGACCTTGGCCACGCCCTCGACGGTGTCCTTGCCGCCGACATAGGGCGCGATGTCCATGATGCCGGGACGCGGCTGCGGAATGGTCATCGGTTCTTCCTGCGTTAGATCTTGGGCGGCACGGCCCAGGCGCCGAGCGCCACCACGCGCGCGCGCTCGACGCCGAGCGCCGACCGCAGCGCCGGCAGGCGCGGGTCCTGGTCGGCGACGAAGGTCGGCACCTCGACGAGGTCCCACCACGTGCCGCTCTGCTCGACATCGATCACCGAGGTCGGCGACGGCAGTCCGGCTTTGGTCACCGCGCCGATCAGGCGGCCGCGGCTGATCTCGACCGGCGATTCGACGGCGAACAGCGCGCGGTCGTCGCCGCTGGCCTCGGCGTCGAGCCGCGCCAGGATGAAGGCGTCGAGGTCGCGGCCACGGCTGTTGGGCATGGCGACGAAGGGCAGGCGCTGGAGGATGTTGGGCGTCGTCGCCTCGCCGCTGGTCAGGCGGATCCACCACGGCGCTGGCTCGTCCTGCACCGGCGCGGGCACGACGCCGATGACGTTGGGATCGAGCCGCATGGCGGCGATCACCTGGGCGGCGGTCTCGTGCGCCTGGAACGGGATCTGGGCGCCGAAATGGTCGCGCGCCAGGTCCCAGTAGCCGGGCCGGTCGGCCGGCCGGCAGACGGCGACGCGCACCGGCCCCTGCAGGAAGGTGAAGGCGCCCATGATCTCGCGCCAAAGCCGCACCAGAGCGGGCTTGGGGAACTTGCCCGCGTGCCGCGCCAGCAGGCGGCGCAGCACCTGGGCCTCGCGCCCCGGGCGCAGGGCCAAGCCGCCATTGCCGCCCTTGGCGGCGGCGATGCGGCCGACCAGCTCGGCACGGCGCATCAGCAGATCGTGGAGACCGTCGTCGATACCATCGATCTGGGCGCGCAAATCGTCGAGGCTGGGAGCGTCCATGGCGGGGCTGGCGTGGCGGGAGGGCGATAGGTTTAGTCGGGCGTCGGACCAAAGGCAAAGTAAACATTGACAGCCCAAACAGCCCTCCCCTAGCTACGGCACCCCGCGCCCGTGGCCGTTCGTCGCGCCGCAGCGGCCCCGAGTTTCAGCCCATGGACACCGCGGTTCAGCACCCCACCGACACGCCGCCCGGCGACCCGCTTGCGGGTCTGACGCCGGCGGCGCGGCGCGCGCTGGACGCCTCGCACAGCGTCTGGCTGGGACCGCTGAAGCTGGATTGCGGCATCGAGCTGGCGCGCCACCGCGTCGCCTACCGCACCTACGGCACGCTCAACGCCGATCGCAGCAACGCGGCGCTGATCTGCCATGCGCTGACCATGGACCAGTTCGTCGCCGATACGAACCCGGTGACCGGCAAGGAAGGCTGGTGGCTGAGCCTGGTCGGCCCCGGCCGGCCGCTCGACATCTCCAAGTACTTCGTGATCTGCGCCAACGTGCTGGGCGGCTGCATGGGCAGCACCGGCCCGCTCGACATCAACCCGGCCACCGGCGGGCGCTACAACCTGTCCTTCCCGATGGTCACCATCCGCGACATGGTGAACGCCCAGGCCCAGCTGCTCGACCATCTCGGCATCGAGAGCCTGTTCTGCGTCGTCGGCGGCTCGATGGGCGGCATGCAGGTGCTGCAATGGGCCGCGTCGTATCCCGACCGCGTCTTCGCGGCGCTGCCGATCGCCACCGCCGCGCGGCATTCGGCGCAGAACATCGCCTTCCACGAGGTCGGCCGCCAGGCGATCATGGCCGATCCCGGCTGGCATGGCGGCGACTACGGCGCGCACGGCACCGTGCCGGCGCGTGGGCTCGCCGTGGCGCGCATGACCGCGCACATCACCTATCTCAGCGAGTCGGCGCTGCAGCGCAAGTTCGGCCGCAACCTGCAGGACCGCGCCGCCGTCGGCTACAGCTTCGACGCCGACTTCCAGGTCGAGAGCTACCTGCACTACCAGGGCAAGTCGTTCGTCGAGCGCTTCGACGCCAATGCCTATCTCTACATCACGCGGGCGATGGACTATTTCGACCTCGCGGCCGAGTACGGCGGCACCTTGGCGACGGCGTTCCGCGGCAGCAAGACGCGCTTCTGCGTCATGTCGTTCACCAGCGACTGGCTGTTTCCGACGCACGAGAACCGCGAGGTGGTGAAGGCGCTCAACGCCGTAGCCGCCAACGTCTCCTTCGTCGAGGTCGAGACCGACAAGGGCCACGACGCCTTCCTGCTCGACGAGCCCGAGATGTTCCGCACCCTCGACGGCTTCCTGCGCGGCGCCGCCAACGCGCGTGGCCTGAAATGAGCCCAGCGGAGCGCGGCAAAATCCGCCTCGACCTGCAGCTGATCGCCGACATGATCGAACCGGGCACGCGGGTGCTCGATGTCGGCTGTGGCGACGGCGCGCTGCTCGACTATCTGCAGCGCGAGAAGCGGATCGATGGCCGCGGCATGGAGCTGAGCCAGGCCGGCGTCAACGCCGCCGTCGCCAACGGCCTGTCAGTGATCCAGGGCGATGCCGATACCGACCTCGCGCACTACCCCGACAATTCCTTCGACTACGTCGTGCTCAGCCAGACCCTGCAGGCGACGCGCGAGCCACGCCGCGTGCTGGAGCAGATGCTGCGCGTCGGCGAGCACGCGGTGGTGTCGTTCCCCAATTTCGCTCACTGGCAGGTGCGCGCCCGCCTGGTGTTCGGCGGCCGCATGCCGGAGACCGACGCGCTGCCGCACAAATGGTACGACACGCCCAACATCCATCTGTGCAGCATCGACGATTTCCGCGCGCTGTGCGCCGAGATGGGCGTCACTATCGAGAAGGCGCTGACGCTCAGCCGCCACGGCCGCCCACTGCCGAACCTGCCGCTGCCGCTGGCCAACCTGCTCGGCGGCCAGGGGTTATTCCTGCTGCGGCGGCGCTAGGTCTCGTTCTTGCAGGAGTGCTGGCGATGCATCAGGCTGTCGCCTAACAGGAGACCATCAGATGAACCGCCGTTCTCTAGTCGCTGCCACCGGCGCGCTGCTGCTGTCCACCGGCACCGCCTTCGCGCAAGACTTTCCCAACCGCCAGATCAACTGGGTGATCCCCTATCCGCCCGGCGGCACGACTGACACCATGGCGCGGCTCACCGCGGCGAAGGTCTCGGAGATCCTCAAGACGCCGATCATCCCGGTCAACAAGGCCGGTGCCTCGGGCACGGTGGGCAGCGACAGCGTGCGCACGTCGCCGGCCGACGGCTACACCATCCTGTTCAACGCCAGCCTGTTCGTCATCGGCAAGCAGCTCTTCAAGAGCCTGCCCTACGATCCGCAGACCGACTTCCAGCCGCTGGGCCGTGTCGCCGGCGCGCCGCTGCTGCTGGTCGCCAACCCCGCGGTGAAGGCAACCTCGCTCACCGAGCTGGTGGCGGCGGCCAAAGCCGATCCCAAGGCCTACAACTTCGCCATCTCCTCGCTGGGCGCCGCGGGCCACCTCGCGACCCTGGAGTTTCTGCGCCTGGCCAAGCTCGACCTGACCCTGGTGCCCTACAAGGGCACCGCACCGGCGCTCAATGACGTAGTGGCCGGCACGGTGCAGCTGATGATCGACCCGATCGCCTCCACCGGCCCGCAGGTCAGGGGCGGCAAGCTCAAGGCGCTCGCCATCACCAGCGCCAAGCGCGCCGCCGTGGCGCCCGACGTGCCGACCGCCGCCGAGGCCGGTATGCCCGACCTCGTGATCGGCTCGTGGTATGGCGCCTGGGCGCCCAAGGGCGTGCCCGCCGACGTGGTCGCCAAGCTCGCCCGGGCGCTGGAGCAGGCAGCCAACGATCCCGAGTTCAAGGCGAAGCTCGAGCAGCTTGGCCTGGAGCCGGTGTTCGACGGCCCGGAGGCGTTCCGCAAGTTCATCGCCGCCGATGTCGAGAAGAGCGCGGCGCTCCTGAAGGCGGCGAACTACCAGCCGGAGTGATCAGGCCGCGATCGTCGCGACCTTGGGCTGAACGACGCGCAGCCACTCCGCCGCGTCGAGCTCCATCGAGCGGTCGAGCCGGCCGGCGTTGAAGAACAGGCTCTGGTTCGACAGCAGCGCCTGGTCGACCACGACGCTCAACGTGTCGTGCAGCGCGAAGGGCGGCACCGCGCCCATGACGCAGCCGGTGATCGCCTGCGCCGTCTCGGGCGAGGCGAAGCCGCATTTGCGCGCGCCGAACAGCGCGGCCACGGCGGCGAAGTCGAGCTTGCGATTGCCCGGCAGGATCGCCAGCACGTGCCGCCGGCCGCCACCGCCGCCGCGCACATCGAGCACCATCGCCTTGGCCGCCTGCTCCGGCCGGTTGCCGCGAATGACGCTGATTCGTTCAGAGCGTCCCTCGGGCTCGTGCTCGATGACGCGATAGCGCGCGCCCGACGTGTCGAGCAGCGCGCACACGCGCTCGAAGGGCGACGGCAGCGGTCGTTCGTAGAAGAAGTCCCACGCGCCTTCGCCATTGCGCGCGAAGCCGTGCCGCTCGTAGAGATGCGCCGACTCGCTGCCCTTCACCACTTCCAACCGCACGACACGGCCCGAGCGATCGGCCTCGGCCAGCAACGCGCGCAGGATGGCCCCACCGAGCCCGCTGCGATGGAAGCGCGGCTCGAGGTAGAAATACTCGAGCACCCAGTGCTCGTCCTCGCGGCGGAAGCAAACGCAGCCGGCGATCGCGTCCTCCACCAGGATCACGCGCATCCAGTCCAGGTCGAAGCCTTCGCCGAAATACTGACGGGCGCGATCGGGATCGAAGCGGCCGATGCGTTCAAGGGCCGGGCGCATGACCCTCAGCCGTAAGTCGAGCAGTGGCTCGAAGTCCGCCTTGGTGGCGGCGCGGAACGACCAGTCGGCCGGCATGGCGCTCAGCCAAAGACCTTGTCGGTCAGCACCGCCAGCGTCTCGTCCAGCGGCCGCACCTTGCCGTCGGTCGGGACAGCGCCGGCGTCGACGGTGCGATGCAACGCCTTGTAGGTGGTCTCGCTCATCAGCGGCGGCACGCCGGTCTCGCGCAACATCTGCGCCACCAGCACCATCTCGTCGCTGCGCCTGCCCGCGTGCACCAGATGAGTCTCGACCATGCGCGCGAGGAACTGGCCGAAGCCTTCGTGGTCGACGTCGCCCAGGCAGCCCATCACCTCGTCGAGCAGGCCCTGCCGCCGCGCGGCGACGAAGCTCTCGATCGCCAGCGCCTCGACGCCCTTGATCAGCACGCTGCGCAGCACTTTCACCGCCGACGCGCTGCCGGGCTTGGGGCCCAGCACAGTCACGTCGAAGCCGTTGGCATTCATCCAGTCGGCGGCGATCGGCGCGTTCGGACCGGCGAGCAGCATCGGCGCTTTCTGCCCGCGGCCGAAGAACGATCCCATGACCGCGACATCGACATAGCGCGCGCCCGCGCCTTCGACGACGGCGCGATCAGTCTCGGCCATCGCGCCGGTGACGGTGCACAGATCGAGGTAGAACGCGCCTGCCTTCAGCAGCGGCGCTGCCGATCGCGCGACATCGAGCGCGAACTCGCCGGGCACGGCGCTGATGATCAGATCCGCGTCGCTGAGCGCCGCCGTGTAGGCGCGCTCGATCGCGACATCGAGGCGACGCGCCTCCTCGCCCAGCTTGCGGCCACGCGTGTCAAGATCGAGCGCGGTGTCGATGGCGATCAGCCGGCGCGGCCGGTTGTCGCCGGGACGGGCGGCGCCGCGCCAATTCTCGGCAAGGCCACGGGCGATCGCGGTACCGGCTTCGCCAAAGCCGATCAACGCTATGGTCAGCGGTTCGAGAGACATGATGACGGTCGGGCTATCGGAGATGACTGGTTCGGGTGAGCTTTACCTTCCCCCGGAGGGGAAGGTAGATGCAAACCCATATGCCATAGCGCTGATGATGAGAGGAACGCCGGGTTACGTGCTGGACGGCGTTGGCTCGCCATCGGTCGTCGGCTCACGCGCGTCGCGCGAATAGGCGACTTTCAGCTTGGGGCGCGCCACCAGCGCCGGGCGCTGCTCGCGCGTGCCGGTCGCGGCATAGATCTGCTTGCCGGCCTCAACGATGGTGACGCCGGCGAAGCGGCCGAGCAGGCGTTCGCCCAGCCGCTCGATGGTGGGCGCGGCGCGCAGCAGCAGGCGCGAGCGCACCGGCGGCAGGTAGAGCGCGCGCGATTCGCGTATCGGCGTGAACATGTTGGCGCGCAGCAGGGCGGCGAGCTGGCGGCCCGAATACGGCTCGCCGAACGAGAAGGGCGAGCGCTCGAGCTGCGACCACAAACCGGTGCGGTTGGGCGCCACGACCAGCAGGCGGCCGCCATCGGCCATGACGCGCCAGACCTCGCGCAGCAATGGACGCACCTGCTCGGCGCATTCCAGCGCGTGCACCAGCACCATGCGGTCGATCGTGCGGTCGGCCAGCGGCAGGTCGAGCTCGTCGACCAGGGCGGCGAGGTTGTCGCCTTCGCGCGGCCAGCGCAGCACGCCCTGCGCCGCCGGCATCAGCGCGAAGACGCGCTCGGCCTCGTCGACGAACGGACGTAGGAACGGTACCGCGTAACCCAGTCCGGCGACCCGCATGCCGCGCACGTCGGGCCATAGCTCGCGCAGCCGCGCGCGCAGCAGGCGCTGGGTCACCTGGCCCAGGCTTTCGCCATAGAAATCGCGCAGATCGACGATGTCGTTGAACATGCCAGCAGTATAGCGTTTGGGACCGCCGGCGTCTCCCCGGCTCTTGGCGATTGTCGAAGCGGCACGATGATGCCGGCGAGCCGCCGTCGATCCCAAAGACACGGCCCTCACGCCCAGATGAGAAATTCGCGACGGTGCCAAACCCCGGGGCTATGGTATCGGACTACCAGTTCGCATCCCCGGGGAAAGGATCGATCATGGCCAAGATGAAGCTGCTCTACGCGCCGTCGTCGCCCTATGTGCGCAAGGCCATGGTGCTGGCGATGGAAACCGGGCTCGACCGCAAGATCGAGACGGTACCGGTCACTACCACGCCGATCGCCCCGGCGGCCGAGGTCACGGCGCGCAACCCGGTGTCCAAGATTCCGGCGCTGATCGACGGCACCCTGGCCCTCTACGACTCGCCCGTGATCTGCGAGTACCTCGACAGCAAGCATCGCAAGAAGAAGCTGTTCCCGGCCAAGGGCAAGGCGCGCTGGGTGGCGCTGCGCCAGCAGGCGCTGGGCGACGGCCTGCTCGATGCCGCGCTGCTGGCGCGCTACGAGAGCTTCCTGCGCCCCGCCGACAAGCGCTGGCCACAATGGTCAGACGGCCAGATGGCCAAGATCAACGGCGCCCTCGACGCGATGGAGAAGGAGGTCGCCTCGCTCAAGGGCGCGCCGACCATCGGCCACATCACCATCGCCTGCGCGCTGGGCTATCTCGACTTCCGCTTCGCCGATCTGGGCTGGCGCGACAAGCGCAGGAAGCTCGCGGCCTGGCACGCCAAATTCGCCCAGCGTCCGTCGATGAAGGCGACGATGCCGCCCGGCTGATCGTCTTGGACGCCGACGCGCTGATCGCCGCGCTGGGCCTGCGACCGCACCCCGAGGGCGGTCACTACCGCGAGATCTATCGCGCGCCGCCCGAAGCCGGTCGGACGCGTGGCGCCACGACGGCGATCTTCTTCCTGCTGCGCCAGGGCGAACGCTCGCACTGGCACCGCGTCGACGCCGTCGAGATCTGGCACTGGTACGCTGGCGCGCCGCTTGCGCTGGAGATCGCCGAACCAGGCGCGCCTCGCCGCACGATCACGCTGGGCACGGACTTCGCGGCGGGCCAGACGCCGCAGGGCGTCGTGCCGGCCCATGCGTGGCAAGCCGCCCGTTCCCTCGGCGACTGGACGCTTGTCGGCTGCACCGTCTCGCCAGCCTTCGAGTTCGGCGGCTTCGAGCTGGCGCCGCCCGGGTGGGAACCGACCTGACGCAACACGACTATCCTACGGTTCGACAACGACCACGCGCGCGCCCATCATCGTCGCCCCCACAAGTCGCGCGCCGCCATCACCGCGCCGGCGACGACCAGCGCGGCCGCCAGCAGCAGCGCCGTGCTGGCCTGCGCGCGGCCGGCGACGATGAGCGCCAGGGTCGAGAGAATCGGCGTGAGGTAGCTGAGCGCACCCAAAGCGCGGATGTCGCCGCGCTTGACCGCGATGTCCCAGAGGTAGAAGGCGGCGCCGACCGGGCCGAATCCCAGGGCAGCCAGCGCCAGCCAGGTCGTCGTGCCCGAGGGCGACACCGTGGTTTCGAACAGCAGGTGCGCCGGCAACGCCAGGAGCGCGGTCACGACGCAGAAGCCGGCGACCGCGTCGGTCGGCACCTCGCCGAAGCGGCGACTGATGGTCGAGTACAGCGACCAGGCGAAAGCGCAGCCCAAGGCGGCGAGATAGCCCTTCCAGTGATCGCCGGCGAAGCCGAGATCGCCGCGGCCCAGCGCCAGCACGACGATGCCCGCCAGGCCGAGCCCGGCGCCGGCGAGATGCCACCAGCGCAGTCGTTCGCCGGCGACGGGCGCCGCCAGCAGCACGATCAGCAGCGGCCAGAGATAGTTGATCAGGTTGGCCTCGGCCGCCGGCGCCAGGCGCAGGGCGACGAAGTAGAGCAGGTGGTAGCCGAACAGGCCGGCGACACCAAGCAGCCAGACGGGCGGCGGCCAACGGAAGGCGGCCAGCGGCGAGCGTCCCGATATCGCGATCCAGGCGAGGCCGGCGAGGCCGCCGACGGCGAACGTCATGGCCACGAGCTGGAACGGCGGAATCTCGCCGGTGGACACGGTGAGCAGCGCCAGCGCCGCCCACAACAGGATCGCCGCCAGGCCGCTTAGCGTGGCGCGACCGCGCGCCGGCGATGGGCTCGTCATGGCGCGCGAAACTACAGAGAGCGACGCGCGGCTTCCAGCCGCTATGCTAGGATTCGATCATGCCGCTGCGCCGCGCCCCCAGCCCGGGCAAGCTCTTCCTCGCCCGCCTGGCCTTTGCATTGGGTTGGCTGGCGGCGCTGGCGATCCTACTGCTCGGCCCCGGATACCGATTCGGCCATATCGACCTGATGATGGTCCAGCGTGTGCTGACGATCGGCGCCTACGTCGCCATCGGCGCGGTCGTGCTGGGCCTGTCGGTCTCGCTGCTGCTGCCCACCGCCGGACCCGAGCGCGGCGTGGTCGCCGGAATCTTCGACATCGGCCATCGCCTCGCGGCGGCCGTCGCCTTGCTCAGCTTGATCGGCCTGGGGCTGGCCACCGCCGGCCGGGCCTTCGCGCCCGACATCGCCGCGCGCCTCGAGCCGCCGTTGGTCATCGCCGTCGCCGCCATCGCCGCCGCCGCAGCGATCGTGCTGGGCATCCTCGCCTCGCTCGCCGCGCCGCGCGGCAGCGGCAAGCCCGGCGTGCTCTCCGCCCTGTTCGGCGTCGGCCTCGGCCTCGTCGCCGCCTATATCCCCCTGTCGTGGCGGCTGGCGGCGCAGACATTGCCGCCGATCAACGACGTGTCGACGGATACCCGCGATCCGCCGCGACTCGTGGCGCTGCTGCCGATGCGCGGCGACGCGACGACCGCGGCCGAGCACGCCGGCGATCGTGTCGCGCGCCTGCAGGCGGCGGGTTATCCCGACATAGGGTCGGTGATGCTGCCCGTGGCGCCGAGCGAAGCCTTGACCCGCACCGAGCAGGTGGCGCGCGCGCTGGGCTGGAACGTCGTAGCGGTCGAGCCCGACGACGGGCGCATCGAAGCGATCGCGGTGACGCCGTGGTTCGGCTTTCACGACGACATCGTCATCCGCGTCAGACCGGTGCCCGAGGGCAGCCGGATCGACATCCGCTCGAAGTCGCGCCAGGGGCTGAGCGACCTCGGCGCCAACGCCCGGCGCGTCCGCGCCTTCGTCGCGCGCCTGACGCCGTAGGCGCTACGCCTTCAACGCCGGATCGACGTCCTGGCCGTAGAAGGTCGCGTAGCTGTTGCCCTCGAGCGCCAGGCCGACGATCTCGACCATTTCGGCGAGCTGTTCCTCTGTGGCGCCCTTCTTCTTGGCCAGCGCCGTGTGCGAGGCGCTGCAATAGTGGCAACCATTGGCGACACTGACCGCGAGATAGATCAGCTCCTTGGTCACCGCGTCGAGCGCGCCCGGCGCCATGGTCGTCTGCGCGCGCTGCCAGAAGCGCTTCATCACCGCGGGATGTCGCGCCATCGCCTTCCAGGCGTTGTTGACGTCGGGCACACCCCGCGCGCGCTTGATGTCGTCCATCACCGCGCGCGCCTCGGGTGCCGCGTCGGCATAGTCGATGAGCTTGCCGTAAGCCATGGTCGCCTCCTGTGGGACAAGGCGGCCATCATAGACGGCTTCACGCCCCGGGCGGTCGCACACCGAAGCTGGAGGCGGCGAGGCCAACGGCCGCGACGTCGGGCGCGGCGACCGACGGCTCCTCGTCGATGGCGCGAAACAGCGCGGTGATCTCGCCGTTGGCGGCGAAGACGAGGAAGCGGCAGCGCTTGGCCGCGTGCGCGCGATGCGCCCGCGTGAGGTCGGCGGGCACGTGCACGGTCTCGCCGACAGACGCGGTGCGCCACATACCGTCGAGCAGCACGTCGAGCGCGCCCTCCAACACGTAATACGTCTCCGGCCAAGGCTGCCGATGCGGCGGCGGCCCGAATGGACCGCGGGTCACCACCTCGAACAGCGTGTGGGGTTGGCCGTTCGCCGTGGCTTTGACGATCACCCGATCGCCCATCACCGTGAAGGCCCGACCACCTCCATCGGCCAGCACGCCAGCCTGGCGTAGCTCCCCCGTATCATCCTCGCCCATTCTTCGCCCCCCTTGAGCGTCACCCTGCTCCCGGTGGTACGATTCATCCGCCGTGCGCGATGCCTGCACGCTGTCACGGATTCGTGACAGCGTGCAGGTGCGTGCGTGCGGTAAGCGGACATGGACGTCGTGGGAGTTGCGCGATGCGGCGACGAGCGTTCCTAGGCACGGCGGCGATGATGGCAGGCGCGCTGTCCGCGCCGGTCAGCGCCCAGACCGCTCCCGTCACCTTTGTGCTCATCCATGGCGCCTGGCATGGCGGCTGGTGCTGGCAGCTGCTGACGCCGCTGCTCGAGGCGCGCGGCCACGAGGTGATCGCGCCGACCTTGGCGGGATTGGGCGAGCGCGCCAGCGAGCTCAGCGCCGACATCACGCTCGACACCCACATCGAGGAGGTCGTCGATCTGCTCGACCGACGGCGTGTGCAGAACGCGGTGCTGGTCGGCCACAGCTACGCCGGCGTGGTGATCAGCGGCGTCGCCGACCGTGTGCCGCATCGCCTGCGACGCCTGGTGTTCCTTGACGCGGTGATCGTCGAGAACGGCCAGACGCTGGGCGGCGCCCGGATGACTGGCAGCGCCGCCGCCTTGCCGCCGATGCCCGCGTCGGCCTTCGGCGTAGTCGACGCCATCGAACGCGCCTGGGTTGAAGCCAACCTGACGCCGCACCCCGCCAACACCTTCGCCACGCCGCTGCGCCTGACCAACCCGCTGGGCAACGGGCTGCGCTGCATCTACGTCGCCTGCACGCGGCCGGCCATGGCGTCGGTCGGGCGGTACCTCCAATTCGCGCGCTCGCGGCTGGGTTGGTACGTCGAGGAGCTGGCCACCGGCCACGATGCGATGGTCACCGCGCCGGCGCCGCTGGCCAATCTGCTGGTCCGCCTCGCGGTCTAGTCCGTCGCGGCTCGCGGGAGGGCGGTGCGGCTGGGCCAGCCCTCCCTCATCAGGCGTAACCGAGGATGCGCGAGATCATGCGGCCGGGCACGAGCGCGCCCGCGCCGGCGCCGAGGATCGCGCCGACGTAGAGGCCGATGACGAAACGTCGATGGGCGCGGATGTTGCCCGCGCGCGCCGACCAGATCGCCGCCGTCACCATCAACAGCACGATCACCGACAGGCCGTGGATGACGCCGAAGGGACCGACGACGGGATCCTTGGTCACAATGAAGAACGAGCTCAGCGCCGCCGCGACCATCGACGCCATGTACGTCCGGCCGGCGGCGCGATGCGCCGGCGTGCCCTTGGGCGTCACGAACATCCCGGCGCCGAGCACGGCGGCGACCAGCACCGACACGAGATGGATCTTGGTCGCGATCGGCGCGACGGCGAAGGGCTCGATGGTCATCGGACGCTCCCCGGCCTGGACCGCGGTTGCCGCCGCGTCGCCAGGCCGATAAGTTGTCATTGCCAACATAAGCATTCCCGGAATGTTGTCAATGCCAACTTCGCGCACTCGCCCGAAACCCGTCGACCGCTACCATCACGGCGATCTGCGCGCGGCGCTGCTGCGCGAGGCCGGCCATGTGCTGGCGACGGCGGGCCCCGAGGCGCTCAGCCTGCGCGAGCTGGCGCGCGCGCTGGGCGTGTCGCACAACGCGCCCTACAAGCATTTCGCGACCCGCGACGCGTTGCTCGCGGCGCTGGCGACCGAGGGCTTTCGCGAGCTCACCGCCGACGGACACGAAGCGGCGGCCAACGCACCGCCAGATGAGGTTATGCGGGCGCGGGCGATGGCCTATATCCGCTTCGCCTTGCGCCGACCGGCAGTGTTCAAGCTGATGTTCTCGCGCGATGTCAGCGGCCGCGCCCATGCCGAGTTGGGCGGCGCCGCGCGCGCCGGGTTCTTCGCGTTACGCCACGCGGTGGCCAGCGGCGCCACCGATCGCACCGCCAACGACGCGGCATTGGCCGCGTGGGCCTTCGTGCACGGCATCGCCCACCTGCTGATCGACAAGCAGATCCCCGAGGTGCTGGGCGCCGGGCGCCCGCCCGAGGAGCTCGCGCGCGACATGGTGCGGGCCTTCGGCCGGCCGCGAGGCGGAAGCTGACATCGATCTGACGTGGACGACCGGACCGCGCTCGCGCAAACTTGCCGCGCCTCCGACGCAGACCGGAACGCCAGGGAGAGAAGCGAGACATGCCCACTCATCAGTACGGCCGCCGCCGCGCCATCGCGTTGGGCGCGGCCAGCCTCGTCGCCGCCCCCACCATCGTGACCGCGCAGGCGGTGTGGAAGCCCGATCGGCCGATCACCGTCTACAACCCGCTGGCCGCCGGCGGCGTCACCGACGTGCATCTGCGCTTCCTCGGCGAGCGCGTCTCGAAGCTGCTCGGCCAGCAGGTGATCGTCGACGTCAAGGCCGGCGCCGCCGCGACCTTGGCGGCCGCGCAGCTGCTGAACTTCAAGCCCGACGGCCACACGATCGCCTGCATGACGATCAACAGCCTGCGCTATCCGCACTACCAGCAGACCAACTGGCATCCGCTGCGGGATTTCACCTACATCCTGGGTCTGTCGGCCTACACCTTCGGCGTCGTCTGCAAGTCGGACGCGCCGTGGAAGACGATCGACGACCTGATCGCGGCCGGCAAGAAGGAGCCGGAGAAGTACAATTACGGCACGTCGGGCATCGGCGGCACCGGCCACCTGCTGATGATCGAGACCGAGCAGGCGACCGGCGCGAAGTTCACCCACGTGCCCTACAAGGGCGGCGCCGAATGGATGCAGGCGTTGCTCGGCGGCCACATCCATTTCGTCCCTGATGGCGCGCAGTGGGCGCCCTTCGTCGACAATGGCCAGGTCCGCGTGCTGGCGATGGCGACGGAGAAGCGATTCCCGAAGTACCCCGACACGCCGACCCTGGTCGAGCGCGGTATCAACGCGGTGGCGCACAGCCCCTACGGCCTCGTCGGCCCCAAGGATCTGCCGGCGGGAATTGTTGGCGTGCTGCACGACGCCTTCAAGCAGGCGATGGACGATTCCGCGCACCAGCCGTTGCTCGATCGCTACATCCAGGTGCCCTGGTACAAGAGCCCCGCCGAGTACCGTGCCTTCGCCGAGAAGTACTTCGTCGACGTCAAGCCGGTGCTGGTGAGGGCCGGCCTGGCGAAAGACTGACGCCGGCGACTTCCCGATGTGACGCGCGCTATCATCCGCCCGTCGATGCGGTACGGAGCGGATGATGGCGGCTGAGCTGAAGCGGCGCGACTACACACCTGAGGCGAAGGCGCCGCTCGCGGGCGTACGCGTGCTCGACCTGTCGCGGCTGGTGGCCGGCAATATGCTGACCCAGGTGTTGGGCGATTTTGGCGCCGAGGTGATCAAGGTCGAGCCGCCGGCCGGCGACACCTTGCGCGGCTGGAAGGTCAACGACATCGAGACCAACTGGAAGATCTACGCCCGAAACAAGAAGAGCCTCGGGTTGGAGCTGCGCAAGGCCAGCGCGCGCAAGCTGTTGCTCGATCTCGTGCCCTCGGCGCAGATGTTCGTCGAGAGCTTCCGCCCCGGCACCTTGGAAAAGATGGGGCTGGGACCCGATGTGCTATTGGCGCGCAATCCCAAGCTGGTGATCGTGCGCATCTCGGGCTGGGGTCAGAATGGCCCCTACGCCAAGCGCCCGGGCTTCGGCACCCTGGTCGAGGGCATGTCCGGCTTCGCCTCGTTCAACGGCTTTGGCGACCGCGAGCCGGTGCTGCCGCCGATGTATCTCGCCGACACCGTCGCCGGCCTCTATGGCGCGTCGGGCGCGATGGTCGCGCTGCGCGAGGTCGAGATGAACGGCGGCAAGGGCCAGGTGATCGATCTGCCGCTGCTCGATCCGATGTTCGTCGTGCTGGGCCCGCAGGCGGCGAACTTCAGGCTCAACGGCAAGGTCAAGCCGCGCACCGGCAGCCGTTCGACCAACGCCGCGCCGCGCAACGCCTACAAGACCAAGGACGGCCTCTACGTCTGCCTGTCGGCCTCGACGCAGAAGATGGCCGAGCGTCTGTTCCGCTCGATCGGCCGCGACGATCTCAACCACGACCCGCGCTACAAGACCAACGCCGAGCGCGTAAAGCGCGCCGAGGAGCTCGACGCCATCATCGGCGCCTTTGTCGGCGAGCGCACCCAGGCGCAGAACGTCGCCTTCTTCGAGAAGGAAGAGGTCACCATCGGCCCGATCTACGACGTGCGCCAGATCCTGCTGGACCCGCACATCCTCGAGCGCGAGCTGATCGCCGACTACCCCGACTCCGAGATGGGCCAGTTCCCCATGCACCACGTCGTGCCGCGCCTGGACGGCACGCCCGCCTCGATCCGCACGCCGGCGCCGAGCATCGGCCAGCACAATCGCGCGCTGCTGAAGGAGGTCGGCGTCGATGACGCGGCCTATGCGGCGTTGAGGGCGGAAGGCGCGGTCAGCGAAGGTGGCGGTGCCGGCGGCGACGAAGAGTAGAAGGCCGAGCGCCGCGCTCAGTACATATGCTGGCCGCCGTTGATGCTGAGCGTCGAGCCGGTGATGAAGCCGGCGTCGTCGGCGACCAGGAACAGCACGCCGCGGGCGATCTCGTCGGCCTTGCCCAGCCGGCCGACCGGGATCTTGGCGACGATCTTCTCCAGCACGTTGGCCGGCACAGCCGAGACCATGTCGGTGTCGGTGTAGCCCGGCGCGATGGCGTTGACGGTGACGCCCTTGGCGGCGCCTTCCTGGGCGAGCGCCTTGGTGAAGCCGTGGATGCCCGACTTGGCGGCGGCGTAGTTGACCTGGCCGTACTGGCCGCCCTGGCCGTTGATCGAGCCGATATTGACGATGCGGCCGAAGCCGCGCGTGTTCATGCCGTCCCACACCGCCTTGCAGACGTTGAAGCAGGAGCCGAGGTTGGTGTTCATCACCTGGTCCCAGTTCTCGCGCGTCAGCCGGCGCATGGTGGCGTCGCGCGTGATGCCGGCGTTGTTGACCACGACATCGATCGGCCCGAGGTCCTTCTCGATCTGCGCCACGGCGGCGGTGACGGCGGCGAAGTCGCCGACGTCGAACTTGTAGACCGGGATGCCGGTCTCCTCCTTGAACTGGGTCGCCGCCACGTCGTTGCCGGCGTAGTTCGCCGCCACGACGTAGCCGCGCAGCTTCAACATCCTGGAGATCGCCGCGCCGATGCCGCGGGTTCCACCAGTAACCAATGCGACGCGAGCCATGATCTTCCTCCCGATCGTTTCGACCGTCAGTCTTCCCTGAAAGCGGGGGCGTTGCTAGCCAGCAATCGGCATGGCGACAATAGCCTAGGCGTTCGCGCGCTTTCGTGTCGCGAATGAGCGTTCAGGCTGGGCGCTGGCGCCCGCGACGAAGGTCGACAGCGCGCTCGACACGAAGGCGTCCCGCCGGCGGATGAACACCGTGCGCACCATCGCCTCGGTCGCCGGCAGCGGATGCACCGCCACGCGATCGGCGCCCCAGACGCCGCCGGCGAGCTGGCGCGGCAATAACGTGATGCCAATACCGGCGGCGACGCAGTTGAAGATCGCTTCCAAGGTGCCGAACTCCAGCAAGCGCGTCGAGACCACGCCGCGCCGCGCCAACACATGCTCCAGCCGCTGGCGATAGGAACAGCCGGCGCGCAGCACGATCAGCTTCAGGTCCCGCCGTCCCGCCAGATCGTCGAGCGAGGCGAGATCGCGGCCGCTGAAGACCGCCAGCTCCTCGCGGAAGACCGGTTCTTCGCGCAGCTCCGGATGGTCGACCGGCCCGGCGACGAAGGCGCCCTCGACGCGGCGCGCCAGCACCATGTCGATCAGCTCCGCCGTGGTGCCGGTACGCACTACGAGATCGACGGACGGCCAGTCGCGGGCGAAGCGCGCCAGCGGCTCGGCCAGGCGCAGCGCGGCCGTGGTCTCCAGGGTGCCCACTGTCAACGCGCCGGACGGCGAGCCGTCGTCGCGCGCCGCGCGCGCCGCGTCGTCGAGCAGGTGCTGGACCCGGGTCGCATAGGGCAGAAGGCGCTGGCCGGCGGCCGTCAGCGCCACGCCGCGGCTGTGGCGATCGAACAGCGGCGCGCCCAACTCGGCCTCCAGCGCCCGCACGCGCGCGGTGACGTTGGACTGCACGGTGTTGAGCGCCTGGGCGGCACGGTTCATGCCGCCCAGCCGTGCCACCGCCTCGAACACGCGTAGATCGGACGCATCCATGACAGGCTCCGGGAGCTATCTTCTGGAACGATAGCATCGATCCCATCAAATCGCTTCCGATAATGTGCTGGGACCCCTAGCTTAAGAGGCGACCACCCTATCGGAGGCGTCCATGTGGCCCGACCGCCGCTTTCTCGATCTCGTCGGCATCGAGCACCCGATCCTGCTCTCGCCCATGGCCGGTTCCGGCACGCCTGACCTGGGCGCGGCGGTGAGCGAGGCCGGCGGCCTGGGCTCGCTGGCCTGCGCCATGCTGACGACGGACCAGATCCGCGCCGGCGTCGGCGTCATCCGCCAACGCACCGACAAGCCATTGAACGTGAACTTCTTCGTTCACAAGCCCCCGGTCGCCGACGCCGCGCGCGAGGCCGCGTGGCGCAAGTCGCTCGCCGCCTACTACGCGGAGTTCGGCATCGACCCATCGACGATTCCCGAAGGCCCCGGTCGCTTGCCATTCGACGAGGCGGCCTGCGATCTGATGGTCGAGCTCAAGCCCAAGGTGGTGAGCTTCCATTTCGGCCTGCCGGAGAAGCGGCTGTTCGAGCGCGTGAAGGAGGCGGGCTGCGTGACCATGAGCTCCGCGACCACGGTCGAAGAGGCGCGCTGGCTCGAGGATCACGGCGTCGACGCGATCATCGCGCAGGGCAGCGAGGCCGGCGGCCATCGCGGCATGTTCCTCACCGACGACATCGCGGCGCAGCCCGGCACCTTCGCCCTGGTGCCGCAGATCGTCGATGCGGTGAAGCTGCCGGTGATCGCCGCCGGCGCCATCGCCGATGCGCGCGGCGTGGTCGCGGCGCTGGCGCTGGGCGCGAGCGCGGCGCAGATCGGCACCGCCTATCTGTTCTGCGACGAGGCCGGCATCGGCCCGATCCATCGCGCGGCGCTCAAGGCGGCACGCGACGACCAGACATCGCTGACCAATGTCTTCACCGGCCGCCCGGCGCGCGGTCTGCTCAATCGCGTAATGCGCGAGCACGGCCCGATCAGCCCACACGCACCGGAATTTCCGCTGGCGACGTCGGCGATCCAGCCGCTGCGCAGTGCCGCCGAAGCCAAGGGCTCCGGCGATTTCTCGCCGCTGTGGTCAGGTCAGGCGGCGGCGCTCGGCCGGGGAGGCCCGGCCGCAACGTTCACCCGTGAACTGATCGAAGGCGCGCGCGAGCGCATGAAGATGCTCGCGCGCTGAAGGCGGAGCGGTTAGCTCCGCTCCACGCACATGGCGATGCCCATGCCGCCGCCGATGCACAGCGTCGCGAGGCCCTTCTTGGCGTCGCGCTTCTGCATCTCGTAGAGCAAGGTGGTCAGCACGCGCGCGCCCGAAGCACCGATCGGATGGCCGAGCGCGATCGCGCCGCCATTGACATTGAGCTTGGCCGGATCGAGGCCGAGCTCCTTGCCGACCGCCACGGCCTGCGCCGCGAAAGCCTCGTTGGCCTCGACGAGGTCGAGATCCTTCACCGTCCAACCGGCCTTCTTCAGCGCCGCGTTGGAGGCGGTCACTGGGCCGATGCCCATCACGGCCGGATCGACGCCCGTGGTCGCCCACGACACGATCTTGGCCAGCGGTTTCACGCCACGCTTCTTAGCCTCGTCAGCGCTCATCAGCACCAGCGCGGCGGCGCCGTCGTTGATGCCCGAGGCGTTGCCGGCGGTGACCGAGCCGCCTTCCTTGGTGAAGGCCGGCCGCAGCTTGGCCAGCGCTTCGGCCGTGGTGCCGTGGCGCGGGAACTCGTCGGTGTCGATCACGACATCGCCCTTGCGGGTCTTCACGGTGACCGGAACGATCTCGTCCTTGAACTTGCCGGCCTTCTGCGCCGCCTCGGCCTTGTTCTGCGACGAGGCCGCGAAGGCGTCCTGCTCGGCCCTGGTGATCTGGTAGCGCTGGGCGACGTTCTCCGCCGTGTTGCCCATGTGATAGCCGTGGAACGCGTCCCACAGGCCGTCCTTGAGCATCGTGTCCGTCATCTTGAGCTCGCCCATCTTGGTGCCGTCGCGCATATGCGCGGCGTGCGGCGCCTGGCTCATGCTCTCCTGGCCGCCGACCACCATGATGTTGGCGTCGCCGTTGCGGATCGCCTGCCAGCCGAAGGCCACCGCGCGCAGGCCCGAGCCGCAGAGCTGGTTGATGCCCAGCGCCGTCTTCTCGACCGGGATGCCGGCGTTGACCGCCGCCTGGCGCGCCGGGTTCTGGCCCTGACCCGCGCTCAGGATCTGGCCCATGATGACCTCGTCAACCTCCTCGGGCTTCACCTTGGCGCGCTCCAGCGCGCCCTTGATCGCGATCTTGCCGAGGTCGTGCGCCGGCACGCTGTTGAAGGCGCCGTTGAACGAGCCGATGGGCGTGCGCGCCGCCGAGGCGATGACGATGTCGGTCATGGGAACCCTCCGTTGTGTCGGCGCCGCCGTCCCAGGGGCGGACGCCGCAGCCGCTGCTTCAGCCACTATATGTGCATGGCCCATGTTGCAGCGCAACAACGTCCCGGGCATCGCTGCGATGCCCGGCGCGACGGGTTAAGGTCCCCTCGCCATGGCCGAATCAGCCATCCGCAAGATCATCCATGTCGACATGGACGCGTTCTTCGCGTCCGTGGAGCAGCGCGACAACCCCGAACTGCGCGGCAAGCCGGTGGCGGTCGGCGGCGCCAGCCGGCGCGGCGTCGTGGCGGCGGCGAGCTACGAGGCCCGCGTCTTCGGCGTGCGCTCGGCGATGCCCTCGCTGACGGCGCAACGGCTCTGTCCCGACCTGATCTTCGTCAAGCCGCGCTTCGAGGTGTACCGCGCGATCTCGCAGCAGATCCGCGCGATCTTTTTCGAGTACACGCCTCTGGTCGAGCCGCTGTCGCTCGACGAGGCCTATCTCGACGTCACCGAGAACCTGAAAGGCGTCGACTCGGCGACCGCTACAGCCCGTGCGATCCGCGCGGCGATCCTGGAACAGACCGGGCTGACCGCCTCGGCCGGCATCTCCTACAACAAGTTCCTCGCCAAACAGGCCTCGGACCACAACAAGCCCAACGGCCAGTACACGATCACGCCCGACATGGGCGAAGCCTTCGTCGCCGGGCTGAAGATCGGCAAGTTCCACGGCGTCGGGCCGGCGACGGCAGCGAAGATGGAGCGGCTGGGCATCCGCACCGGCGCCGATCTCCGCCTGCAGACCCTGGAGTTCCTCACCGAGCACTTCGGCAAGTCCGGCCCACGCTTCTTCGCCATCGCCCGCGGCGAGGACCAGCGCCAGGTGAACCCGGACCGCGAGCGCAAATCGGTCGGTTCGGAGTCGACCTATTTCGACGACCTGACCACGCCGGAGCAGGTCGAGCACGCCATCCTCGAGCAGCTCGACGACGTCTGGAAATATGTCGAGCGCAACGCCATCGCCGGCCGCACGTTGACCATCAAGATCCGCTACCGCGATTTCGAGCAGCACACCCGCAGTCGCAGCATGCCCACGGCGATCCATCGCAAGGACGACGCCGCCGAGATCGTGCTGGCGTTGGTGCGCGCCGCCTTTCCGCTCGCCAAGCCGGTGCGCCTGCTGGGCGTGACCCTGCACAATCTGGAGCGGCCGGCCGCCGAGGCGCCGGCGGCACAACAGATGTCCCTGGGATTGGAATGAGGACGCTTGCGCGTGCCGCCCGGCCGACCAACATGTCGGTCATGGCAAACGATGGCAAAGAGCCCGCCTCGCCGGCCTGCTCGGCGCACGAGATGGGCGACGCCTATATGGGCTTCCTGCCCAGAGACGAGCTGGTCGCCTTCCTGAACACGCTGCTCGAAGCCGAGCGCGCCGGCGCGCGCATCTGCCAGCGCACCGCGCGCGAGGCGCGCGACGCCGGTGACGAGAACCTGGCCGCCTTGATGACGGCGGTGCGCGATGACGAGGCGCATTGGTGCGCCGTGCTGACCCAGGCCATTCGCGCGCTGGAGGGCGCGCCATCTTCGGCGACCGGCGCCTTCTACGAGAAGGCCGCGGCGATCGCCGACCTTCCGGCGCGGGTCAAGTTCATCAATCGCGGTCAGAGCTGGGTCGTACGTGAGTTGCGCAAGACCCTGCCGCGCATTCGTGACGATGCCCTGCACGCCCGGATGAAGGCGATGCTCGCGGGACACGAAGCCAATATCGTCAAGGCCAGCTAGCAGAGGATGTCTATGTCCAGCGCAGACGCACCATCGTCCGAGAACCGAGTCTTCGAGGCGGATGTCGCCCGGTTGCTGCAGTTGATGGTCCATTCGGTCTATTCCGAACGCGACGTCTTCCTGCGCGAATTGATCTCCAACGCCGCCGACGCCTGCGAGAAGCTGCGCTACGAGGCGATCGCCACCCCCGCCCTGCTCGGCGAGGATCCCAAAGCGCGCATCACCATCGCCCTCGACGCCGAGGCCAAGACGCTCAGCGTCGAGGACAACGGCATCGGCATGGGCCGCGACGAGATGGTCGAGGCGCTGGGCACCATCGCGCGATCCGGCACGCGCGCTTTCGTCGAGCGGCTGCAGAGTGGCGAGGCGAACGCCGGCGCCCAGCTGATCGGCCAGTTCGGCATCGGCTTCTATTCCGCCTTCATGGTCGCCGAGCGCGTCGAGGTGATCTCGCGCCGCGCCGGCGCCGCGGAGGCCTGGCGCTGGTCGTCCGATGGCAAGGGCACCTTCTCGGTCGCGCCAGCCGGGCCCGCCGAGGCGCCGACGCGCGGCACGCGCGTCGTGCTGCACCTGATGGAGGACGCGGCGGGCTATCTCGAGCGGGCCGCCATCGAACGCGTCGTGCGCGAGCAGTCCGGCCACGTGCCGGTGCCGATCGCCATCGTCGAGAAGCCCGGCGCCGAGCCGGCGGAAATCGCCGACGGCGCGGCGCTGTGGGCCAAGCCGCGCGGCGACGTCACCGCCGAGGAGCACAAGGACTTCTATCGCAGCGTCGCCGGTCAGTTCGACGAGCCAGCGCTGACCGTGCATTACCGCGCCGAGGGCCGGCACGAGTACACCGTGCTGCTCTACGTGCCGGGCACGCGGCCCTTCGACCTGTTCGAGCCCGAGCGCAAAGGGCGCATCAAGCTCTACGTCAAGCGCGTGTTCATCAGCGACGATGTCGAGATCCTGCCGCGCTACCTGCGCTTCGTGCGCGGCCTGGTCGACTCGGCGGACATCCCGCTCAACGTCTCGCGCGAGATGATCCAGGAGAGCCCGGTGCTGGGCGCGATCCGCAACGCCGTCACCAGCCGCGTGCTGAGCGAGCTGGAGAAGCTGGCGGAGAAGGAGCCCGAGACTTTCACGAAGATCTGGGACGCCTTCGGCGCCGTGCTCAAGGAAGGCCTCTACGAGGATTTCGGCCGCCGCGACACGCTGATGAACCTGGCGCGCTTCCACAGCACGTCGGATGGCAAAGGCTGGCGTGGCCTCAAGGACTATGTCGGCGCGCTGAAGCCCAACCAGACGGCGATCTACTACATCACCGGCGACGACCAGGCGCGGCTCGAGGCCTCACCGCATCTCGAGGGCTTCCGTGCGCGGGGTATCGAGGTGCTGCTGTTGACTGATCAGGTCGACAGCTTCTGGGTCACCGCGGGCGCGGCCTTCGACGGCAAGCCTTTCAAATCGATCACCCAGGGCGCCGCCGATCTGTCTTTGATTCCGACGCTCGACGCCAAAGACGACGCAAAGGCGGAAACGACCCCGGTGATCGAGGGCTTCGTCGCCTTCATGAAGACGACGCTGGGCGACGCGGTGGCCGACGTGAAGGTCTCCGATCGCCTGACCGACAGCGCCGTCTGCCTGGTGGCTTCGGCCTCCGGCCTCGACCGCCAGCTCGAGCGCATGCTGGCCGGCGCCGGCCGGCTGCCCGAAGCATCCAAGCCCATCCTGGAGATCAACCCGCGCAACGCGCTGATATCGGCGGTGGCCGCCCTGGCCGACGACAAGGCGGAGCTCAAGCGGGACATCGCGCATCTATTGCTCGACGAGGCGCGGGTTCTTGACGGTGATCGACCGGCCGACGCCCGGGCCTTCGCCGACCGCCTCGCGCGCACGCTGACACGGGCCCTCGGATAGGTCGCGACTGAACAATGCGTCGGCGATCACGGCGGCCATCACCAGCGCGCCGCCGGTCACGACAGTCAACGCGGGTATCTCGCCGAAGGCCAGCAGAACCCACAGTGGCGCCAGCGGAATCTCCAGCGAGCCGAGCAGCGCCGCGCGTGGCGCCGCGATCAGCCGCGTGCCCAGGGTCAGCAGCAGGAGGGTGAGGCCGAATTGCGCGCCGAAACCGGCCAGGATGGCGAGCTCGGCGCCGGTTGGCGCAAGAGGCTGTGCCACCGGCGCCACGAGCGCCACCGCGAGGAGGGCCGATAGGCACGACGCAGGCAGCATCGACACGTCGCGGCGGCGGCGCACGATCACCATCAGCGCCGCCATCAACACCGTCGCCACCAGCGCCAGCAGATCGCCGACGATGGCGCCAGCGGCGAGCGCGGCGTCGACCGTGAGCACGACGCCGAGCAGCGCCAGTGCGCTGGCCGCCAATGTCACCTTGCTCTGCCGCTCGCCGTGCCACAGCCAGGCGAGGATCGCGGCAGCGAAGGGCGCAACGGCGAAGATCACCGTGACGTCGGCCACCGTGGTGCGTGTCAGCGCGTTGACGAAGCAGATGGTGGCGATGGCCGAGCACGCCACCACCATCAGCCCCTCGACGCCGACGGCGCGGATCGCGGCCGTCGTGGCGCTGCGGTGGCGCCAGAGGATGTACCCGGCGATCAGCAGCCCGCCGAACAGGCAGCGCCAGAACACCATGGTGAAGGCGTCGACCGTGGTCGCGCGGACGAAGAAGCCGGCGGCGCTGGAGATCACGGCCGAGGCCGCGACCAGCGCGATGCCCAGCCAAGTGCGTGTGGTGCTGTCGGTCATGGCTCGCTCCGAGGCGTTGTCGTCCTGAGCGAAGCGAAGGACCTAGCGGTGGTGCGACCAGCCCCTTCGGCCTTTGTGACCGCGATGCCGCGAGATCTTTCGCTGCATTCAGGATGACAAGGGCATCATCGGGGCTGGCTCCTGACAGCGTTCTGTCAGTAGAGTCGCGACATGCGGCGTGCCGATCGGCTCTTCGACATCATCCAGATCCTGCGCACGGCCAAACGGCCGGTGACGGCGGCGGCGCTCGCCGAGACGCTCGAATGCACGCCCCGCACGATCTATCGCGATGTCGCGACCCTGCAGGCCAGGCGGGTGCCGATCGACGGCGAAGCCGGCGTCGGCTACGCGCTGCGCCGCGGCTTCGACCTGCCACCGCTGATGTTCACCACGGAGGAAGTTGAGGCCATCGTGCTGGGGGCGCGCATGATCCCGCGCCTGCGCGACGCCAAGCTGCAGCGCGCCGCCGAGAGCGTGCTCGACAAGGTCACCGTTGTGCTGCCCGAGCGCCTGCGTGCCGAGTTGGCCTCGACGCGCTTCTACGTCTCCGGCGGCAGCGCGCGGCCAGCCAAGGGCATCGACCTCGGCGCCCTGCGCGGCGCGATCCGCGACAACAGGAAGATGCGCATCGCCTATGTCGACGAGAAGGGCAGGCGCACACGCCGCACCATCTGGCCCATCGCCATGGCGTACTATGTCGACGTCACCGTGATTGGCGCGTGGTGCGAGCTGCGCAAGGACTACCGCCATTTCCGTGTCGAGCGCGTGGCGTCCTCAACCGTCCTCGATGAACAATTCGTGTCCGATCCCGAATTGTTACGAGGCTGGATGGCGCTGGGCCCGGAGCGTATGGAAGAGGCTCTCTGAAGGAGACCGCGATGCTTCGCATGATACTGGCAGTCGTCGTGATCGTTCTCGCCGGCGCGTCCGTCGCCCGCGCACAGAGCTACGACTAGCTCAGCGCCTGGTGCTACGGCGATTCGACCGACGACCAGACGATCCAGGGCTGCGACGCGGTGATCGCCTCGGGGCGCGCGCAAGGCAAGGATCTGGCGGCCGCCTATGGCGCGCGCGCCTATGCCTACAACCGAAAGGGCGACTATGCGCGCGCCATGGTCGATCACAACGTCGCCATCGGCATGAACCCGAGCGACGCGATGCTGCGCAACAATCGCGGCTGGACCTACAACAACATGCGCCAGTACGAGCGCGCGCTGCAGGACCTCGACGAGGCTGTCCGCCTCAATCCGCGGCTGGCCGAGGCCTATAACAATCGCGGCGTCTCCTATAACGGCCTGCGCCAGTACGACCGCGCCATCCAGGAATACGACGAGGCGATCCGCCTGCGCCCGGGCTATCCCGTCGCCACGCGCAACCGCGAGCTCGCCGTCCGCAACCGCGACCAGGCCGGCGGCAGCGGCGGCGGCACCGGGCGCACCAGCGGTGGCAGCCTGAGCGGCGGTCCGACGCCCAGCCCTCCGGTCACCACCGGACCCGCCGTCTCGGGCAACAGCAGCGGCGGTCCCCGAGGCGGCGGTACCGACGTCATCCTGCAACGAAGCCCCGAGACCAATCCTCGCTGAAGCTCTTCCTTCTCCCCGCCTGCGCGGGGAGAAGGGAAGACCTCAGGAATTGCCTGCCCGCCCGATGTTGCGCGTGGCGTACATCAGGCCGGTGAGCGCGGCGAACAGGGCCAGCGAGCCGCCGAGCAGCGACCAGTTTTCGGCCTGCAGCAGCAGGTAGAGATAGGCGAAGAGCGCGGCGCTGCCGGTCGCGAACAGGATCGTGAACTTTCGCTGCCGCGTGGCGTGCCAGGTGTACCAGGCGGTCTGCGCCACGACGCTGGCAGCCGCCAAGGTATAGGCGGCGACAAAGCCCAGATGCTCGCCGGCCGATAGCAGCAGCAGCGGAAACAGCGCCATCGCCGCGCCCGAGAGTGCGTATTGCACGGGATGCAGACGCGCACGGCCGCCGATCTCGAAGGCGAGGTAGAGCGCGAAGACGCAGCCCACCGTCAGCAGCCCGTACTTCAGCATGCGATCGACGCCGCGATAGGGCGTCACCGGCTGCACCAGGTTCACGCCGAAAGCCGAGTCGGCCAGGCGCTTGATCAGGGTCGCCGAGGAGCCGTCGGCCGAGGTGCCGGCGTTGCCGAAGCCGCGGCCGAGGATCGAGACCTGCCAATCCGCATCGAAGCGATCCACGCCGATGCTCTGCCGGATCGGGCGGAACGGACCGAAGAAGCCGGGGTCGGCCCACGGCGCGCTCACCTTCACCTCGGTCTGGTTGCCGGCGGGCTCGAAGGCGATGCGCTCGCTGCCGTTGATCGTGAAGCTGATCTCGAAGCGCACGCCGTCGGCCAGGCGGGCGGCGTCGAGGCCGGCGATGGCCGCGTCGATCGCCGCCTTGCGACGACGCTCGGCGACCACCATCTCGGGACCGCGCGTCGCCGGCTCGAAGGTCAACGGCACGCCGTCAATGGTGGCGCTGGCGATGCGCAGCGCGCGCAGATCGCCCGCCGCCAGCATCAGGCGCGCGCCGCTGAAGCGCAGGCGCGTGATCGCGCCGATACCTTCGCCCTCGCGCTCCTGCCAGCGGAAGCGGCCGCTGAGCTTGACCTCGGAGGTATAGACGACCGCCTCGAACATGCCGCGATGGCGGATCTGCGGCTTCAGCGCCACGTCGATGCTAAGCTGGTCGGGCAGGATCAGCGCCTCGTCGCGGCCGCGCACCGAATCGTGCGGCACCAGCAGCAGCGGCCCGAGCAAGGTCTGCGCGTGGCCCCAGGACGAGGTGATCTCGGCGCGTGCCGACTCGAGCAGCCGCGAGCGGTCGTTGACCGTATCGGCGATCAGCGCCAGCGGCAGGCCGTAGCACAGCGCCAGCACGGCGAGCAGCGCCATCTTCAGGCCCAGCCGCACGCTGAGCGGCCAGGCGGCGACGATCTCGCGCATCGTGGGCGTGCGCGCGGGCCGTGCCGGCGGGCCGGGAGGGGGCGTCGGGCCGGCGGTGATGTCGGTCATGGCTGCGCTGCTCCTGCTATCTTTTCCCTATCCTCGCGCAGGCCGGGAGAAGGTGCCGAGCGCAGCGAGGCGGATGAGGCGCTTGCTCGCGCAACAGGGGCTGTCGTCGTTGTCGAAACACCGGGAAGCCCCTCATCCACCCTTCGGGCACCTTCTCCCCGCCTGCGCGGGGAGAAGGAACATGTGCGCCCGCCGTCTGTGGCCGGCACGGCGCAACGGTGCGCGATGGCCGGAAAGATCGTGCAAAACCGGTGCAGCGCCCTTCCACGCCTCGACATCGCCGCGATGTGCGTGTTTCCTGCACATATGGCACGCATCCTCGTGGTCGATGACGACCGGCATATTCGCGACGTGGTGGTTTTCGCCCTGCGCAAGGAAGGCTTCAGCACCTGCGAGGCGGCCGACGGCGCCGCGGCGCTGGAAGGCGTCGAGAAGGAGAAGCCCGACCTGGTCGTGCTCGACGTGATGATGCCCGAGCTCGACGGCGTCGAGGTCTGCCGCCGCCTGCGCGCCAGCAGCGCCGTGCCGGTGATCTTCCTGTCGTCGAAGGACGGCGAGGTTGACCGCATCATCGGCCTCGAGCTGGGCGGCGACGATTACGTGGTCAAGCCATTCAGCCCGCGCGAGCTGGTGGCGCGGGTCAAGGCGGTGCTGCGCCGGCGCGCCGAAGGCGGCAACGGCGCCGCGGCGCCGGTGGCCGAGGGTGAGCCGCCGCCGCATCGCCTGCTGGTGCGCGGCGGGCTGTCGCTCGACCTCGACGCCCATGTCGCGAGCTGGGACGGCGCGGCGCTGACCCTGACGGCGACCGAGTTCGCGATGCTCAAGGCGCTGGCCGAGCGGCCGGGCAAGGTGTTCTCGCGCGACAATCTGATGGATCTCGCCTACGACGACCGGCGCTATGTCAGCGACCGCACGATCGACAGCCACGTGCGGCGCATCCGCGCCAAGCTCGCCGCCGCCGGCGGCGCGCCGATCGAGACGGTGCACGGCGTCGGCTACAAGCTGGTGATCGCGCGATGAAGTGGCGGCCGCGGCTGCGCACGCTGCTGCTGCTCGCCAATCTCGTCCTGCTCGCCCTGCCGCTGACCGGAGTCTTCCTGCTGCGGCTCTACGAAAGCGCGCTGATCCGCCAGACCGAGTCGGAGCTGATGGGCCAGGGCGCGCTGATCGCCGCCATGTATCGCGTCGACTGGCTGCGCGCGGCGCCCGACGGCGCGTTCTCGACCATGCCGCTCAGCAAGGCGCCGCCGCCCGACGGGCCGTGGCAGCCGATCGTGGCCAATCTCGACCTCGCCGACGATCCGATCCTGCCGGAGATCATCACATCGGAGATGCCCAAGGCCGAGCCGCACGACGTGGCGCGCCGCATCGGCGCCGACATCAAGCCGGTGCTGATGCAGGCGCAGCGTCAGACCTTGGCCGGCATCCGCATCCTCGACCATCGCGGCGTGGTGGCCACCAGCACAGGCGAGGACGAGGGCCGCGCGCTCGACGCCATGGTCGAGGTCGCCCGCGCGCTGGAAGGCCGCGCCACCGCCGTGATGCGCCGCCGTCCACCGGTGCAGCCGGAGTTCCTCTCGCCGCTGTCGATCAGCCGTGGCGCCAACGTGCGGGTCTTCGCCGTCGTGCCGGTGGTCGAGAACGGTCGCGTGCTGGGCGCGATCCTCCTGCTGCGCACGCCGCGCACGCTCGACCAGGCGCTGCACGGCAAGCGCTTCGAGCTCATGGCGCTGCTGGCGTTGATGCTGGCCGCCGGTGTCGGCATGGCGGGCTTCATGGCCTTCACCATCAGCGGGCCGGTGACCCGCGTGGTCGCCCAGGCACGCCGCGTCGCCGCCGGCGAGCGCGGCGCCGTCACGCCGCTGCCGCATCGCTTCACGCGCGAGGTCGCCGAGCTCTCGGCCTCGCTGCAGACCATGGCCGATACGCTCGAGCGCCGCGCCGACTACATCAGGGATTTCACCGTCGAGGTCGGCCACGAGTTCAAGACGCCGCTGGCCTCGATGAAAGGCGCGCTCGAGCTGATGCGCGAGGATTTCGAGGCCATGCCGGGCAAGGATCGCCGGCGCTTCCTCGACAACATGGCCGAGGATGTCGAGCGGCTGGACCGCCTCACCCGCCGCCTGCTCGACCTCGCCCATGCCGACGCGCTGGCACCACGCACCGACGCGCGCTGCGAGATCGGCGCGGCGCTGGCGAGCACGATCGCACGGCACCGCGAGCTGGGCTTGACCATCGATGTCGAGACCGACACGCCGGCGACGGCCGCGATCGACGGCGAAACCCTATCCTCGGTGGTCTCCCTCCTGCTCGACAATGTCCGCCAGCATGCCGGCGCCAAGGCCACGGTGCGCATCGGCTGGACGGTGGGCGACGGCCGAGCCCGCCTGACCGTGGCCGACGACGGCCCGGGCATCTCGTCCGGCAACCGCGACCGCGTCTTCGACCGCTTCTTCACCACCGCCCGCGAGACCGGCGGCACCGGCCTCGGCCTGCCCATCGCGCGCGCCAACCTGGCGGCCTATGGCGGGGATATCAGGCTGGCCGAGGGAACGCGCGGCACGACATTCGAGATCACTCTTCCCGGGAGCGCCGGCAGTCCCGTGCCTTGACCCTGCCGCATGGGCGCGCTACCCCCGCCCGCCCATGTCGCTGACCGAAACCCAGCCCGAATCCGCGCCGGCCGGCCATCCCGCCGCCCGGCGGCGCACCTTCGCGATCATTTCGCACCCCGACGCCGGCAAGACCACGCTGACCGAGAAGCTGCTGCTGTTCGGCGGCGCCATCCATGCCGCCGGCGCGGTGAAGGCGCGCGGCGAGGCCAGGCGCGCGCGCTCGGACTGGATGAAGATCGAGCAGCAGCGCGGCATCTCGGTCACCACCTCGGTGATGACCTTCGAGTACGGCGGTGCGATCTTCAACCTGCTCGACACGCCGGGCCACGAGGATTTCAGCGAGGACACCTACCGCACGCTGACCGCCGTCGACTCCGCCGTCATGGTGATCGACGCTGCCAAGGGTATCGAGGCGCGCACCCGCAAGCTGTTCGAGATCTGCCGCCTGCGCGACGTGCCGATCCTGACCTTCGTCAACAAGATGGACCGCGAGAGCAAGGATCCGTTCGAGCTGCTCGACGAGATCGCCTCGACCCTCGCGCTCGACGTCACGCCGATGAGCTGGCCGGTCGGCTCGGGCCAGTCCTTCCGCGGCACCTACGACGTGCTGCGCGATCGCATGCTGATGTTTTCGGCCATGGCGCGCGAGAAGGTCGCCGACGCCGTCGAGTACAGCGGCGTCGACGATCCGGAACTGGCCAAGGCGCTGCCGGCCGACCAGCACGCCAAGCTGGTCGAGGATGTCGAGCTGGTGCGCGCGGGCTATCCCGAGTTCAGCCGCCAGGCCTATCTCGAGGGCCACCTGACGCCGGTGTTCTTCGGCAGCGCCTACAACAATTTCGGCGTACGCGAGATCCTCGACGCGCTGGCCGCCTACGCGCCCTCGCCGCGCCCGCAACCGGCCACGCCGCGTCAGATCGAGCCGACCGAGGGCAAGGTCGCCGGCTTCGTGTTCAAGGTGCAGGCCAACATGGACCCCAACCACCGCGACCGGGTGGCGTTCATGCGGCTGTGCGCCGGCCGCTTCCAGCGCGGCATGAAGCTCAAGCAGATCGGCACCGGCAAGACCGTCACCATCGGCAGCCCGATCCTGTTCTTCGCCCGCGACCGCGAGATCGTCGACGAGGCGTGGCCCGGCGACATCATCGGCGTGCCCAACCACGGCACGCTCCGCGTCGGCGACACGCTGACCGAGGGCGAGGAGCTGCGCATCACCGGCATCCCCAATTTCGCCCCCGAGATGCTGCGGCGCGTGCGGCTGGCGGATCCGATGAAGTCCAAGCAGCTCAGGCGCGCGCTGGAGGATCTCTCCGAGGAAGGCGTCACCCAGGTCTTCCGTCGCGTCATCGGCGGCGACTGGATCGTGGGCGTGGTCGGCGCGCTGCAGCTCGACGTGCTGCAGACCCGAGTCGAGACCGAGTACCAGGTGAAGATCGCGCTCGAGCAGGCGCCGTTCGAGACCGCGCGCTGGATCTCGGCCGACAGCAAGACCGACCTCGACCGCTTCATGGAGGCGCAGCGCGCCGCCATGGCCGAGGACCGCGATGGCGCACCGGTCTATCTCGCGCGCAACGCGTGGGAGCTCAACACCACCCGCGAGCGCTTCCCCGCCGTACGCTTCGCCGAGACTCGGGAGCGGCACTGATGACCATCACCCGGATCGATCCCGGCCCGCGCCTGGCCGAGGCCGTGATCCACGACGACCGGGTCTATCTCTCGGGCATGATCCCGGAGGACACCTCGCTCGACATCACCGGACAGGTGAAGCAGGCGCTGGCCGAGATCGACGCGTTGCTCAAGCGCGCCGACACCGACAAGACGAAGATCCTCTCGGCGGTGATCTGGCTGAAGGATATCGGCGACTTCGCCGCGATGAACGCGGTGTGGGACGCCTGGGTAGTGCCCGGCCAGACGCCGGCCCGCGCCACCGTGCAGGCCCGGTTCAACGACCCTGATATGAAGGTCGAGATCATGGTGGTCGCGGCCCGCTGACCAGCGCATCATCGACGCATGTTCCCTCGCCGCACATTGCTGCTCGCCGGCCTTGCCGGCACGATCGCTGGGCGATCGCACGCATCGGCGACGATCGGCGAGCCGGCGCCGGATTTCGACCGCCCCGACATCGACGGCCAGCGCGTGCGGCTGTCGGCGATGCGCGGACGCATCGTCGCGTTGGAGTGGAGCAACCCGCTCTGCCCCTTCGCCGGCAAACACTACACCGCCGGCACAATGCAGGCGCTGCAGCGCGAGGCCCGGGACGTCGGCGGCGCCTGGCTCACCGTGTTCTCCGACCCGCCGGATGCGGTCGGTCACGTCTCCGATCTCGAAGCCGAGCTCGTCGCCGAACAGCGCAAGTCGCGAGCGACCGCCATCCTGCTGGACCACGACACGTCGCTGGCGCGCACATTCGGCGCGCGCAACACGCCGCATATCTTCATCGTCGATCGCGCCGGCAGGCTCGCCTATGCCGGCGGCATGGACAGCATCGCCTCGACCCGGGTCGAGGACATCGCCCAGGCCGAGCCCTTCGCGCGCGACGCGTTGCGCGCGGTGATCGCCGGCCGCCCGGTCGAGCGGCCTCTGACCAAGCCCTATGGCTGCCCGATCAAGTATGTGTAGCTAGACGGCCGCCGGCTGGTAGCCTTTGGGCGCTTCCTGCATCAGCGACAGGATGTGGCCGTCGGGATCGCGGAAAAACGTCATCCACAGGTCGTGGTCGTCCATCTTGGCGATGAGGTGCGGCTTGTCGTCGAAGACCACGCCGCGCGCCGACAGCTCCTTGTGCGCCAGCGCGATGTCGGCGACGCGGAAGTAGAGCACGCTCTCGCCCGGAGCCTTCGACGCGGGAGTCTTCTCGATCATCAGCCGCACGCCGGCGCAGTCGAAGAAGCTGAGGTCGCCGAAGCGGAACAGCTTCCGCAGGCCCAGCACGCCGCCATAGAAGGCCTCGGCGCGATCGACGTCGGCGACGGCGCGGGCGATCTGTCCGATGGGTCCCAGGGCGAGCGGCATGGCGGGCCTCCTGCGGACCGCCAATGTAGCGCATAATCCGCCAACGCCGACGCTTAAAGGGGGAGAGCATGGACAAGCTGGTGCGCCGCGTCATCGAGTCGACCGACACGTTCCGCGAGTTGCTGATCCTCTATCTGGTCGTCGTGCTCGCCGGCGCCGCCGTGTTCTGCGTCGCCGAGCAGAAGCCGTTCTGGGACTCGCTGTGGTGGGCGGTGGTCACGGCGATGACGGTGGGCTATGGCGACTTCGCGCCGGTGACGGTGGCAGGGCGCATCGCCGGCATGGTGGTGATGCACGTCGTGCCGCTGTTCATCATCCCGCTGATCATCGTGCGCCTGCTGACGACCTTCGTGAAGGACCAGAACCAGTTCACCCATGCCGAGCAGGAGCGGATCATGGCCGACCTCGCCCGGATCAAGAAGGCGTTGAACATCCCGGACTGAGCCTCAGCCCTGCCACCGCCGCCGTTTCTACGGACAGTCGCCGACCCGCCTGGCCGTCGTCACCGTCGTCATCGTCATCGCCTGCGAGCCCGTCTGGTCGATAGCGGCTTTCATCTCGAGATGCGTGGCGCCGAAGCTGCCGCTGATCCGCGCCGTCGTCCGGCCGTCGTCCTGCGGACATGTCATGACCACGTCGAACGCGCCGCCGCTCAGGGATTCTTGATCGAAAGTGCAGCGCGCGCCGCGCTTCATCATCGCCAGCGGCCCGGCCGCCGCCTCGGCCGGTGTGATGCAGCGGCTCAGCACCTGCGGGGTCTTGAGCGCCTCGGTCGCCCGCGGGGGCGCGTTCGGAATGTCGAACGACGTGACCTCGATCCGAAGCTCCCACTTGCCGGGCTGCATCTGGGCGGACGCCACGGTGGGCAACAGCACGATCGAGAGCGCGACGAAAATCGGACGCATCGGAAACCTCACGCTGAGCGGCGCGCCTCTACCCGCGCAACGCCTTGATGTTGGCGGCGTAGCGTGCCGGGCCGCCGCTGAACACCGCAGTGCCGGCGACCAGCATGTCGGCGCCGGCGGTGACCGCTTTCTTCGCGGTATCGGGATTGATGCCGCCATCGACCTCGAGATCGATGGTCCGGCCGCTGGCATCGATCATCTTGCGCAGCGCGGCGATCTTGCCGAGCTGACTGTCGATGAAGCTCTGCCCGCCGAAGCCGGGATTGACGCTCATGACGAGCACGAGATCGATGTCGCCGATCACAGGCTCGACGACGGCGACAGGCGTCGCCGGGTTCAGCACCACGCCGGCCTTCTTGCCCAGCGACTTGATGAGCTGGATCGAACGATGAGGATGCGCGCCGGCCTCGGGGTGCAGCGAGACGATGTCGGCGCCGGCCTCGACATAGGCCGGGATGTAGGGATCCACCGGGGAGATCATGAGGTGCACGTCGAAGGGCAGGGTCGTGTGCTTGCGCAGCGCCTTCACCACCATCGGCCCGACGGTGATGTTGGGCACGAAATGGCCGTCCATCACGTCGACATGCACGCAATCGGCGCCAGCGGCGGCGATCGCCTCGACCTCGCGGCCCAGCGCGGCGAAGTCGGCGGAGAGGATCGACGGCGCGATGCGTGTGCGCTGCTGCATGGCGCTGCCCTATCAGGTCGGGCAGCGGCCAGCAAGACGGCTAGACGAAGTGGTGGAAGACGTAGGCGCTCTTGTTGCTGTCCCAGGCCCAGGCCTCGCCGACATGGCCGCCGGTCTCGCCGACGCCGGCGAGCCATGACAGCTCGGGCGCCTGCAGATCGGCGATGATGGCGCCGCCCCACGCGCCCGAATGCGTGTGCGTGGCGATGGCGCCGCCGAACGGCGCCAACCCCGACAGCCCGCCGCCCAGCGACGCGTGACCGAGGTCGACCAAGAGGTCGTGCGCCATCGGCACGACGGGCGCCGCTTCGCCCCATCCCGCGGCCGCGGGATGGTCGGACAGCATGTGGACGTCCTCGGCCGTGCTTGCGCCCATGATCAGATCGTAGGTCTGGCCGCCCGGGATCGGCAGGCGTGGCGCGTCGTGCGCGGCGCCGCTCCAGTCGCCGATCTCGTCATCGCTGAAGAACGGCTCCTCGTGCGATCGATCGACCTGCACGAGTTCGGACACCACCATCAGCATGTCGACGGCTAGGCCCGTGTCCGGCAGGGCGAAGAGACCGGCGTCGACCGTATCGTTCAGGATCACGCCATGATCGAGGAGCCAGGCGACATCGATCGACAGGCCGTCTGTGCCGGCGATCAGCGGCGCGGGATCGCTGCCGCTCGCTGTGAAGTCACTCATATCGTCACCATCACGAGAGGAATGCGGCGACTATGGTCTTGGCGAACGTGTTCGCGGTGGCCCGCGTCACGTTTTCAGTATGGTCGATATATAGGTCGAAAGCCGTTGATGCGGTAGGGAAATCAGCGGTCGTTCGCGCGAATGAATTCGCGCACCCTTGGCATAATCTGCTCGCGCCATTTGCGGCCGTTGAAGATGCCGTAGTGGCCGACCGCCGGCTGCTCGTAGTGTGCGTGGCGCTCGGGCGCGATGTTGGGCGTCAGCGTGTGCGCCGCCTTGGTCTGGCCGACGCCCGAGATATCGTCGAGCTCGCCCTCGACCGTCATCAGCGCCGGCGCCGTGATCCTCGACGGATCGATCGGCCGCCCGCGCGACACCCACACCCCGCGCGGTAGCTGATGCTCCTTGAAGACCACTTGGATGGTCTGCAGATAGAACTCCGCCGTGAGATCCATCACCGCGAGATACTCGTCGTAGAACGTGCGATGGCCCTCCGCCGAGTCACCGTCGCCGCGCACAAGGTGCTCGAACTGCCTGACATGGGCGTTGATGTGGCGATCCAGGTTCATCGTGATGAAGCTGGAGAGCTGCAGGAAGCCGGGATAGACGCGGCGCATGAAGCCCGGGAAGCCGAAGGGGACGTTGGCGATAACGGCCTGGCGGAACCACATCATCGAATTGCGGGTCGCTAGGTCGTTCGGCACCGTCGGGCTGATTCGGGTGTCGATCGGCCCGCCCATCAGGGTGATGCTGCGTGGTTGGCGCGGATCGTCGGCGGCGGCCATCAGTGACGCCGCGCCCATGACCGGCACCGACGGCTGGCACACGGCGATGACATGCGCAGGCGGGCCGATATAGCGCAGGAACTCCATGACGTAGTCGATGTAGTCGTCGAGGTCGAAGTTGCCTTGCGCCAACGGCACCTGCCGCGCGTCGATCCAGTCGGTGATGTGCACGTCGTGCTCGGGCAGGAGCGCCTGCACCGTGCCACGCAACAGGGTGGCGAAATGGCCCGACATCGGCGCCACGACCAGCACCTTGGGATCCTGCCGCGCCGGCCGGCTCGCGAGATCGCGGCGGAAGCGCACGAGATTGCCGAACGGCTTGCGGACGAGAATCTCCTCGTTGACCGCAACCTCGCGGCCATCGACCACGGTGCTGGTGAGCGCGAAGTCCGGCTCGCCATAGTCGCGTGTCAGCCGCGAGATGATCTCGGCGCCGGCGGCCATCGACTTGCCGAAATGGGTCTGGGACCAGGGATTGTACGGGCTGCTGTAGATATCCTCGATCCAGTCGGCCGCCATCCGTACCGGCTGCGAGAGCTGCCGGTTCCAGTGATACAGGTGATAAAGCATTGCGTGTGAGCTGCCCCCGAGGGACCGGGACGATGCCGGTTTATTGCACCGCAATATGGGCGATTTGAAGGGCTTTGACTACAGCAGCGGCTTGAGAGCCCGGGCGATATCCTCGGCCTTGGCCTGATGGGTGAAGTGTTTCACGAAGCGGAAATCGCGATCCATCAGATAGAAGATCGACGAATGGTCGACGAGATAGGGCGCCCCGCCCTTGCTGGGAACTTTCTGATAATACACGCGAAATGCCTTGGCCGCGGCGGCGACCTGGTCCTGCGTGCCGGTCAGGCCGACCATCGTCGGGCCGAACTGGGCGACGTACTCCTTCAGCGCGGCTGGTGTATCGCGCTCGGGATCGACGGAAATGAACAGCAGGTTGACCTTGGCCGCGGCCTGCGGGCCCAGCTGGTCGACGCCGGTCTGCATCAGCAACAGCGAGGTCGGGCAGACGTCGGGACAGTAGGCGAAGCCGAAGTAGATGACCGTCGGCTTACCGCGAAAGTCTTGATCCGTAACGCGTTTTCCGTTGTGATCCACCAGTGTGAACGGTCCGCCGATGGACGGCGCACCGCCACTGATCTCGATACCAACCCATGCGATGCCCGCGATAATCGCCAGCACCCAGGCACCCAAGATCAGCTTCACCGACCGCGTCATGGGTCATGACCATGGCGATCAGATGCCATCTTGGCAATCGCCGGGCTGATCGATTCAAGCACTCGTGTTCATTGTGGATATGTTATGTTGAATCAATAATATAAAACGACTTCCTAAGGTGCATGCAGATACTTTGGAAGCCCAAAAATGCCCTTAGATCAGCATCTTACAGGCCTTCTTGACGATTTTTTCCCGATCAATTAGCTACACCTGAACTGATACCTGCGTTAGCATATACATGTTCTTGAAGTTCATATTTTCATCTTTTGGTTAAGGTCATGTTCGCCAGCCGTAGCGCGGTTGTCCGGGTCTCCGCCGCCGCGCTTCCCCATCCCCTCGAAGAGAGCTCGAAGCCGGCAGCTATCGCTGTTGGCAGCCCCTTCCCCAATATCCCCGCTGTCAAGGCGGTGGTTGCCGGCATCGGGTGTCTCTTCGTGGCGATGTCGGCCGGACTGTTCACCCAGTTCGCGGATGTGTCCGACACCCAGACGAGCCTTGCACCGCGTATGACGGCGCTGCGCATGGTCGAGGAGCCGCTGCCCGCGGCGCCGACCATCGTGATCGTCGCAGGCCGCCCGCTGGCGCGTCACTGAGGAGCGAAATCCGAGATCATCAGCGCGTACCCATCCATCATCGAGCATCTGGAGGTCATCTAGTCATCTATTGCTTCCCCGGCGGGTTCCCCCAACCAAACCCGCCTGTATCTTGTGTCTTTTAGTTTCTGTTTATTCTTCCTCATCATCATTCCCCAGACTTCGTCGGCGTTCACCCCCCGTGAACGCCGATATTTTTTTCTGTAGGCTGCGCCGCGCCACGCCGCCGGAGAGTCAGCCAGATGTTCTATGACGCCCTCAAACGCGATCACGGGTTCAAGGTCGACCCACTCAAGGCGCTGATCGTGCCCAGGCCGATCGGCTGGATCTCGACCGTCGATCCCGAGGGCAAGATCAACCTCGCGCCCTACAGCTTCTACAACGCCATCAGCGAGTTCCCACCGATGGTCTATTTCGGCGTCACCGGCACCTACGGCGACTCACCGACCAAGCATTCCCGCATGAACGCCGAGCTGACCGGCGAGTTCGTCGTCAACATGGTCAGCGCCAGGCTGAAGGAGAAGATGAACGTCACCACGGCGATGTTCGCCTATGGCGTCGACGAGATGCGCGAGGCCGGCCTGACGCCGGCGCCGTGCCGCTACGTCAAGGCGCCGCGTGTGGCCGAATCGCCGCTGGCGCTGGAATGCAAGTACTGGAAGACCATCGAGCTGCCGATCGAACCGGGCCGCGAGGCCCATCCCGGCTCAATGGTGATCGGCCAAGTCGTCGGCGTGCATATCGACGACTCGATCATCAAGAACGGCCGCGTCGATGTCGCCGCCTACCAACCGGTCGCTCGCCTTGGCTACAGCGAATACACCACCGTCACCGATGTCTGGGGCATGCGCCGTCCGGACGATCCACGCTACTGACGCCCGCGCCAGGACTCAGAAACGTTTGGCGCCGTTGACCGGCACCTTCAGCGCATAGAGAGATGTCGTCGCGGTTATGTAGAGGTGGTTGCGCTTGGCGCCACCGAACTCGAGGTTGGCGACGCGCTCCGGCACCTTGATCTTGCCGATCAGCGTGCCGTCGGGCTGGAAGCAGTGGACGCCGTCGGCGGCACTGGCCCAGATGCGGCCATCGGTGTCGAGGCGGAAGCCGTCGAAGAAGCCGGCGTTGCAGGTGGCGAAGACACGGTCCTTGGCCAGCTTGCCGCCCTCGTCGACCTCGAAGACCCTGATGTGGCGCGGCCCGTCGGCGGCATGCGAGGCGCCGGTGTCCGCGATGTATAGCGACTTTTCGTCGGGCGAGAAGGCGATGCCATTGGGCCGCACGAAATCGTCGGCGACGATGACGCATTTGCCGTTGGCCGGATCGACGCGATAGACGTGGCAGGCGCCGATCTCGCTCTCGGCCTTGTTGCCTTCGTAGTCGCTGTCGATGCCGTAGGCCGGATCGGTGAACCAGATCGAGCCGTCGGACTTCACCACCAGATCGTTCGGGCTGTTCAGCCGCTTTCCGTCGTAGCGGTCGGCGATGGTGATGACCGATCCGTCGTGCTCGGTGCGCGACACGCGCCGTCCACCATGTTCGCAGCTCACCAGGCGGCCCTCACGGTCGACGGTGTTGCCGTTGCTGTAGCCGGCGGGCTGGCGGAACACGCCGGTGGCGCCCGTCGTCTCGTCCCAGCGCAGCATGCGGTCGTTGGGAATGTCGCTCCACACCAGCGAGCGCGACGCCGGAAAGTATGCCGGCCCCTCGGCCCAGCGGCAGCCTTCGAACAGCTTCTCGACCCGAGCGCTGGTGCGCACGCAGCGCAAGAAAGCTCGATCGAGAATCTCGAACTCGGCGTCAGCCATGGCGTTCTCTCCCCTGCCCGACCCTCAACCGAAGCGGCCCGGATCGCAATGCGCGAGCGCCGGCGGCAGCGACTCGCCGTCGAGCAGCCGGGCGAGCAGCCGGCCCGTCGCCGTGGCCAGCGTCAGGCCGACATGCTGGTGGCCGTAGCCGCAATAGACGTTGACGTGGCGCGGCGCGCGGCCGATCGCTGGACGGAAATCCGGCAGCGAGGGGCGTTCGCCCATCCAGCGCGATGTCTCGGCGCCGCCGACTCCGGGAAAGATCGCTTCGAGGTGCTTCTTCAGCAGATCGGCGCGATGCCACGACTCGGGGCGATTTGGCGCGCCCAGCTCGACGGTGCCGGCGACGCGCAGGCCCTCGCGCATCGGCGTGATGAAGAAGCCGCGCTCGGCCGGCGACACCGGCAGATCGAAGCGCACGTTGTCGGGCTCGAGCATCACGTGATAGCCGCGTTCGGCGACCAACGGCGCCTTGAAACCGAGGTAACGCGTGAGATCGCCGGAAGCGCGGCCGGCGCATATCGCCACCGCGTCGACCGGGATCGACCTGCCGCCCGCGCGCACCGCGGTGACGCGATCGCCGGCGACGTCGAAGCCCTCGACGTTCGTCTTCTCGATGCGCCCGCCTTCGGCGACGAAGCGCTCAGCGAGCGTCGTCACGACGTGATACGGGCTCACCGTGTGCATGCCGTGCGGGTAGTAGACGCCCTTGACGATGTGTGGCGACAGGCCAGGCGCCAGCTCCCGCGCCTGATCACCGTCGAGGATCTCCATCGCGGTGCCCTTGGCCGCTTGCAACGAGCGCTCTTGAGCGCCGCCCTCGAAGCCGGCCAGGGTCTCGTAAACGTAGAGCGCGCCCTTGGACTTGAAGAGCTCGCCCAGACCCGAGGCCTGGATCTCCGCCTTCCAGGCGATGTTGGCCTCGGCCATCAGCGCGCCGAACGAATCGACACCCTTGGCGACCTCTTGCGTGCTCGACGCCGCGCGGCCGAACCGCAGCATCCAGGGGATCAGCCAGAAGAGGCTCGGCGTGTGCAGCGTGAGCGGGCCGTTGCGATCCAGCAGCATGCTCGGCACGCGCTTGAGCACCGAGGGCCGCGCCAGCGGCAGCACGTGGTCGATGGCGATGAAGCCGGCATTGCCGAACGAAGTCTTGCGGCCGGGATCGACGTCGTCGAGTACGATCACCGGCCGACCGCCGCGCTGGATGGCGCGGGCCGTGGCCATGCCGACCACACCCGCGCCGATGACGGCGACGGTCATGTACCCGTCATCCCGAGCGCTTCCTCCGTCATTCCGAGCGAAGCGAGGAATCTCCTGGCAATGGAGTTTTCACGCGCGGGAGATCCCTCGCTCACGCTCGGGATGACGGAATCGCTCGGAATGATGGATCGCATGGCTACGCCGCCGCGCCGACGATGCCACCCTTCTTCAGCTCGGCGATCTCCGCGGCGGAGAAGCCGGACTGCTCCAGCACCTCCTCGGTGTTGGCGCCACGCTTGGGCGCCGGCTTGGGCGTCGCCTCGACCGTGCGGCTGAAGCGCGGCGCCGGCGCCGGCTGGGCGAAGCCCGCGACATCGACATAGGCGTTGCGCGCCTTGGCGGCGGGGTGATGCGGCGCCTCGCTCATGGTCAGCACGGGCGCGAAGCACACGTCGCTGCCCTCCATGATCTGGCACCACTCGTCGCGCGTCTTGGTCTTGAAGACGTCCTCGAGCTTCTGCTTCATCATCGGCCACTGCGCGCGATCGTGCTGCGCCGGCAGGTTCTGGCCCGCGAGCCCGGCCTTCTCGATCAGCAGGGCGTAGAATTGCGGCTCGATCGAGCCGATCGAGACGTACTTGCCGTCCTTGGTCTCGTAGGTGTCGTAGAAATGCGCGCCACCATCGAGCATGTTGACCTCGCGCTCCTTGTCATTCCACAGCCCGGCGCCGACCATGCCGTAGAGCGCGCCCAGCAGCAGGGCGGCGCCATCGACCATCGCGGCGTCGACGACCTGGCCCTTGCCGGATTTCTGCGCCTCGAGCAGGCCACAGACCATGCCGTAGGCCAGCAGCATGCCGCCGCCGCCGAAATCGCCGACGAGGTTGAGCGGTGGCACCGGCTTCTGGCCCTTGCGACCGATGGCGTGCAGCCCGCCGGTCAGCGCGATGTAGTTCTGGTCGTGGCCGGCGGCCTTGGCCAGCGGGCCCGACTGGCCCCAGCCGGTCATGCGGCCATAGACGATCTTGGGATTGGCCTTCAGGCAGGCCTCGGGGCCGACGCCCAGACGCTCGGCGACACCGGGACGGAACGGCTCCATGATGCCGTCGGCGGCCTTGCAGAGGCGCAACACGACCTCGGCGCCCTCGGGCTTCTGCAGGTCGACCGAGACCGAGCGGCGGCTGCGGCCATGGACGTTGAACCTGGGATCGGCGAAGCGGTCCATGACATGCGTCCTGACGCGATCGACGCGGATGATGTCGGCGCCCATGTCGCCCATCATCATGGCGGCCATCGGCGCCGGGCCGATGCCGGCGAGTTCGATGATGCGGTAGCCGGTGAGCGGTCCGGACATGTTGTTCCCTCCTGTATCCGTGGGCGAATGGTAGCCGATCCGCCGGGCCGGGGAAGCCTTCCCACCGCGACAGTTCGCATCGCGGCCAGCGCCGCCGCGCCGCTTCCAAAGCGCGGGGGCGACGGGCTACAGTCCGGCGCGTTCCCATCGAGGCTGTACCGGTAACCGCATGTCGCCAGGCCACGTCGTTCGTCGCGCGTCCATCGCGCTCATCCTGCTGCTTGGCGCCGCGCTGATTCCCGCGACGGCGCAGCAGCCGCCAGCGAAGCCGGCCACGCCACCGGCCACCAAGCCTGCGCAGCCGCCCGCTCCCGCGGCACCGCCGGCGGCGCAGCCAAAACCGCCCGCCGCGCCGCCGTCACAGCAGGCCGCCCCAACTCCTCCGCCTCCGCCGCCGCCACAACAGGCCACGCCGGTCGCGCCGCCGAAATCGTTCATCACGCAGATTCTGGTCCCGGGCTCGCACTTCCACGGCGTGCATGGTCTGGCCTTCGACAAGGACGACCAGCTCTTCGTAGGCAGCGTGGTCGGCCAATCGATCTACCGAGTCAACGTCGATAGCGGCGAGGTCGACGTCGTGGTCGAGCCGGGCATGGATGGCAGGGCCATCGGCATGGCCGATGACATCGCCTTCGCTCCGGACGGCACGATGGCGTGGACCGGCTTTCTCACCGGCAACATCTACATCCGCAAGGGGAACGAGGCACCAAGGCTGATCGCCACCGGCCTGCCGGGCATCAACTCGCTGGCTTTCAAGACCGAGAAGGACAAGGAGCCCCGGTTGTTCGCCACCCAGGTCTTCCTCGGCGACGCGCTGTGGGAGATCGACCTGAAGGCCGACAAGCCGATCAACTACGCCGATCCCGCCAGCAAAAAGCAGCCACTGCTGAAGGACATGGGTGGGCTCAACGGCTTCGAGTTCGGCCCGGACGGCCTGCTCTATGGTCCGCTGTGGTTCCGCGGCCTGGTGGTGAAGATCGACGTCGATAAGGGTGGCCAGATGACCACCGTGGCCGACGGCTTCAGAATTCCAGCCGCTGTGAACTTCGACAAGAAGGGCAATCTCTACGTTGTCGACACAGCGCTCGGCCAATTGGTGCGCGTCATCCCGGCGAGCGGTGAGAAGACGCTGATCGCCACCCTAAAGCCCGGCCTCGACAATCTGGCGATCGACGGACGTGACCGCGTCTTCGTCACCAACATGGTCGACAACGCGGTCTATCAGATCGACACCCGTACGGGCGGCGCGCGCACCGTCATCGAGGGCAAGCTGGCGATACCCTCCGACATCGCCGTGTTCAACGACGGCGATCGCGAGATCCTGCATGTCGCCGACGTCTTCTCGTATCGCACCGTCGACGGCGCCAACGGCGTGGTCGAGACGCATCTGCGCATGCAGGGCGATACGCTGGAATATCCGCTGGGCATCTCGGTGAACGCGCGCCAGGCGCTGCTCACGAGCTGGTTCTCCGGCAGCGTGCAGCGGGTCGATCGCAAGACTGGCAAGAGCATCGAGGTGCTGCACGGCTTCAAGGCGCCGGTCGACGCCATCGAGACCGCCAAGGGCGAGCTGCTGGTGCTCGAGCTGGGCACCGGCAGCCTGCTGCGCGTCACCGGCGCCGACAGCAAGGACCAGGTCGTCATCGCCAAGGACCTCGCCGCGCCGACGGCCATGGTCGAGGGGCCGGACAACGTCGTCTACATCACCGAGACCGCCAGCGGCCGCGTGGTGCAGATCGACATCGCCTCGGGCGCGCGCAAGACGGTGAGCGAGGGGCTCGTCGCGCCCGAGGGCATCGACCTGGGGCCCGACGGTCGGCTCTACGTCGCCGAGGTCGGCCATCGCCGCGTGGTCGCGATCGATCGGACGACCGGCGACCGCGTGATCATCGCCACCAACCTCGACATCGGCCTGCCGGGCTACAAGCACGGCCCGCCGGCCTTCGTCACCACGGGCGTCGCGGTCGGCAAGTCGGGCGCGGTCTATGTCAGCTCCGACATCCGCAACGCCATCTACAAGCTGATCCCGGTGCGCTGATGGCCATTCCCTTCATCAAGGAATTCGATCCCACCTACGGCGCGCCACAGCGCGTGACGCCGCTCATTCGCCGCGTGGTGGCCAAGAACCCCAGCGCGTTCACTTTCATGGGCACCGGCACCTACGTCATCGGCAACGGCAAGGTAGCGATCGTCGATCCCGGCCCCGACATGGCTGACCATGTCGACGCCGTGCTCGACGCCGTGCGCGGCGAGACGGTGACCCACATCCTCGTCACCCATACGCACGCCGACCACTCGCCCGCCTCGCGCGCCATGGCCAAGGCGACCGGCGCACCGGTCTACGCCTTCGGCGGCCATCCCAAACCGCCGCCGGGCGTCACCACCGAGCAGGGCGGTGACCACGATTTCAAGCCCGACGTCACCCTGCGTGACGGCGAGGTCGTGAACGGCGCGGGCTGGACGGTCGAGGCGGTGCACACGCCAGGCCACATCTCCAACCACCTTTGCTTCGCCGTGCGCGAGGACAACGCGCTGCTCACCGGCGATCACGTGATGGGCTGGTCGACGGCGGTGATCTCGCCACCCGACGGCAACATGCGCGATTACTTCGCGGCGCTGCGCAAGGTGATGGCGCGCGACGAGGGCGTGTTCATCCCGACGCATGGCGCGGCGATCAAGAACCCCAAGCCCTTCGTGCTGGCCTATATCGACCACCGGCTGGAGCGCGAACAGCAGATCCTCGGCTGTCTGCGCGACGGGCTGGAGACGATTCCGGACATGGTCGCGAGGGTCTATGCCGCCGTGCCCAAGCACCTGCACCCCGCCGCCGGCCGCTCGATGCTGGCGCATCTCGTGCAATTCGTCGCCGAAGGCCGTGTGCTGGCCGACGGCCCACCCACGATCGGCGCGCGTTACAAGCTGCCGTAAAGCCGGCTGAAGGCTTCCATGAAGCCGCGCTCGAACGCCGCCTGGGCGTAGCGCGTGCGCACGAAGGCGATGCCGGCGTCGCTCAACCGGGTCCGCAGCGCCGCGTCGCCGATCAGCGCGATCATCCTGTCGGCGAATTCGCGATCGTCGAAGCCGCTCAGCAGGCCGGTCTCGTTGTCCAGCACATAGTCTTCCGGCCCGCCGCAGCGCGTCGACACCACCACCGCGCCGCACGCCATCGCCTCGGTGCCGACGATCGACAGGCCCTCCTGGTGCGAGGCCAGCGCGAAGATGTCGAGCGAGCGATACCAGTCCGGCATCCGGGCGAAAGGCACCGACGGCTCGACAATCAATTTCTCCGCGATGCCGCCCGCGTCGTAACGCGCGATGAACTCTTCGCGTGGGAGATCGCCCCTGACATGCAGCTCGATGTCGGGATGCGCCTGCGCGGCGCGCGCGAACGCCTTCACCAGCAGCGGCATGTTCTTGCGCGGATCGGAGATGCGGCCGTTGAAGCCGATGCGCAGCTTGCGGCCGGCAAGCGGCGGTCGGCCGACGGGCGAGTAGCGCTCGGTGTCGACGGGAATCGGCAGCACGCCGAACAGCCGCGCCCTGGGCGTGACTCGACGCAGGCCTTCCTGCGTGTAGCCGCTGATCGACAAGGTGTCGGCGCGCTCGAGCGTGCGGATTTCCTGTCGCGCGCTCACCCAGCTGTTGAGGGCGGCGTCATAGACGCGCCGCCAGACGGGCCAGTGTCGGATGCGGTCGACGCGATCGGGCGCATAGGGCGAGGCGATCCATTGCAGCGAGGGCAGATCGAGCGCCGTCGGACCCCAGCCGGCGAGGTTATTGCCGGACATCACGACATGCGCCCGATGGCCTTCGAGCAGCGCGCGCCAGGGCGCCCAGGGCTGGTGATGCGCCCACTCGAACTCCGGCAGCCAGGTGCCGACGGCGACGCGACGGACGGCGCCGTCCATCGTTTCACGGATCGTCGGCCGTCGCGTCAGCACCCGCCACATCGGCACGGAGAGCGCCGGCTCCTCGCTGTAGTAGGCCCGCCAGGCGACGGTGAGCGGGTAACCGTGCTTCACCAGCACCGCCTCGAGCAAGGTGGCGGCGGCGCCCACACCGCCCAGGCCGGGCGGCAGGGTCAATAACAGGACGGACCTGGCGGGCGGCGCCATGCCGCTCAACGGTTCTCGTGCACCGTGCAGTTCGGCGCCGAGCGGCACCAGCTCTTGAACGCCGACGCGAAGGCGCGCTCCGGGTCGGCGCAGGCGGCCAACGGCGACAGGAGGGATGCGATCAGCAGGAAGCGGAGCAGGCGCATGGGGTGACTATACCCCAGTGTCACTCCTCCAGCAGCATGTGCTTGCGGTGGATGGTCTTGAATAGCTTGATGCGCCGCTCCGCGCCCGCCGCCGGCGGCTCCTTCACCAGCAGCGCGACCTCGCCCAGCATCAGGCCGGTGATGGTCGGCAGCGGCAGCTTGCGCGCCTCGTCGAGCCGCACCCAGCGAATGTCGTAGATCTCGGTGCTGTCCTTCATCGTGCCCCGCACCGCCTCGGCGTCCATCATGAAGAAGCGGGCGTTGAAACGGCGCGGCCGGCCCGGCGGCGTCACCGCGCGGGCGATGTAGTCGAGGTGGTGCAGCGCCGGCGCCAGGCCCTGGTCGAGGAAGCCCTGCCAGTGCTTGGGCACCTCGCCGACCGGCCCGTCGACCTTCTCGCCGATGATCAGGCCGGTCTCCTCGAAGGTCTCGCGGATCGCCGCGATGGCCAGCGCGCGGGCACGCTGCGGCGTGGCTGCACGGCGCAGGCGCTCGTCGATCTCCGGCCGAAGCGACGTCGCCACCGGCACCTTGGCGTCGGCTGGATCGACCCGGCCGCCGGGGAACACATAGCGGTTGGGCATGAAGACGTGGCCCGCGCCGCGGCAACCCATCAGCACCTCGGGCATACCGTCGGGATTCTTAGGCTTGCGCACCATGATCAAGGTGGCGGCGTCACGCGGCTTCATCGCCGGGATCTTGCTGCCTTCGTAGGTCGCGTCGACCGGCCGTTCCTTGCCCACCTCGGGCTTGGGCACCGCTCCACTCAATACCTGCTCGGCGGTGGCGATCTTCGCGCCCTTGTTGTTGCTCTCGGTCATCGTCTCATCGCTTCGGTTGTCGCGGCCAAGATAGTGGACGGCCCGTTGCCCCGATAGGCCGGGCCGGGCAAGGCCGGGTAGCGGGAGGCGCGGGGCTTGGCGGATGGCTTGGCGTCAGGCGGGGATGAGCCTAATCTTGCACCATGAGCGAAGCGGACGGGCTATTCCCCATCCTCCGGCAGACTGCCGACCCGGGCGCTGTCGCCGCGATCGAGCGCTTGGTGCGCGACGGCTCCGACCGCGCGCTGTGTCGCGTCAACGCGTTGGCCTTCGCCAAGGAAAACGGCCTGGACGAAGAGCGGGTGATCGCCGCTTTTCTGCACGCCGCACGGGTCGGCATCTTCGAGCTGTCGTGGAACGTGCTGTGCCCGGGCTGCGGCGGTGTGCTCGGCGCCAACAGCTCGCTCAAGACAGTCAAGCAGGACGCCTACAATTGCGCGCTGTGCGCCGAGGGCTACGAGCCGACGCTCGACGAGATGGTCGAGGTGACCTTCACGGTCAGCCCGCGCGTCCGGCGGATCGCCGCGCACGACCCGGAGACACTGTCGTTCCACGACTACAACACGCAACTCTTCTTCGGCTCGGGCGTCGAGCCGCCGGACGAGTCGATCTGGGACAAGATCACCATCGAGGCGATCGAGCTGCCGCCCGGCGAAAAGGCGCTGGTCTCGGTGCAGATGCCGGCGCAATTCCTCATCGTTTTCGAGCCGGTCAGCCATGCCGCGCATTTCATCGACGTCAAGGGCGAGCCGACGACCGAGCGGCGTAACCTGTCGATCGTCTACAACGACGTCGCCGCGCCCACGGGCACGACTGAGATGCGCCCCGGCCCGCTACGCCTGTCCTTCGACAACCGCACCGGCAAGCGCGCGCTGCCCGGCATCTGGATCGCCGACCACGACCTGCACCACATGATGCAGCAGCGCCGGCCTTTCTTGACCGCCAAGCGCCTGCTGACCAACCAGACCTTCCGCGACATCTACCGCACCAACACGCTCGACGTCGACCAGCGCCTGAAGATCACCAGCCTCACCTTCCTGTTTACCGACCTGAAAGGCTCGACCGAGCTCTACGAGCGCGTCGGCGATCTGGTGGCCTTCGACCTCGTGCGCGGCCACTTTCAGCGGCTCAACGAGATCGTCGCCGCCGAGGCCGGCGCGGTGGTCAAGACCATCGGCGACGCCGTCATGGCCACCTTCCCGACGCCCGACCGCGCCATGGCCGCCGCGTTGCGCATGCGCGAGGCGATGCGCGAGCTCAACGCGGAGCGCGGCAGCGAGGATATGTTGCTGAAAATCGGCATCCACGAAGGCCCGTGCCTGGCCGTGACGCTCAACGAGCGGCAGGACTATTTCGGCCAGACCGTGAACATCGCCGCGCGTGTCCAGGGCCTGGCCGACTCACGCGCGATCTTCACCACCACGCCCGTCGTCGAGCATCCCGAGACCGCGGCGATCCTGGCCGCCACAGGCCACAAGCCGGTGTCACGCCAGCGCTCGCTGCGTGGCATCGCCGCCGACATGGCGGTGTTCGAGATCCCCTAGTAGGCTGCGGCCCGCTGACAGATCAATCGGGGGCGGGACGATGCCGATGTTCAAGCGCGACGACGCCGAGATCTACTACGAGGTCCACGGCAAAGGTTTCCCCTTGCTGCTGTTCGCGCCGGGCGGGCTGCGCTCGGCGTTGACTTACTGGCGCGTCGGCATCGCCGACCCAAGCAAGCCGCCGGCCTGGATGGATCCGATGACGGCGCTCGCCGACACCTTCACCGTCGTCGGCATGGACCAGCGCAACGCCGGCGCCTCGCGCGGCAAGGTGCGCGCCAGCGACGGCTGGCACACCTATGCCGGCGACCATCTCGCGCTGATGGACCACCTCGGCTTCAAGCGGTTCCATGTCATGGGCGGCTGCATCGGTGGCACCTACTGCCTGACACTGTGCAAAATGGCACCCGATCGCGTCGCGTCGGCGGTGCTGCAGAACCCGATCGGCCTGCACGAGAACCGCGACACCTGGGAGGCGGCGGTCAACGGCTTCCAGGAGAAGATGCTAGCCCAGGACGCGTCGCTGACGCCCGAGATTATCCAGAGCTTCGGCCGCAACATGTTCGGTCGCGACTTCGTCTTTTCAGTCGACCGGGATTTCGTGCGCGGCTGCAAGACGCCGCTCTACCTGCAGCCCGGCACCGACAAGCCGCATCCCGCGCAGACCAGCGCCGAGATCGCCGCGCTGGCGCCCGATATCGAGGTACAGACCGATTGGCGCGGGCCCGAGCACCTGCGGGAATCGATCCGGCGCGTGCGGGCCTTCCTGCTGCGCAACACGCCGGCGGCGGCGAAGGCGGCCTAGCCCGCCCGACGGCCGAGCGCGCGCATCGTCGCCAGCATGCGCGGCGCGCGCTTGGCGTCGATCATGCCCAACAGCGTGTCGCGGATCGGCGCGATCCCGACGAAGCCCAGAATGTTGCGACGCAGGGTCTTCAAGCCATGCGCGCCGTACCACAGGCGATACATCAGCGCCGGCATGCCCATGGTGATGACGATGCGCGCCGAGCGGCCCTTCAGCTTCTCGATCGGAAAGCCGCGCGGGCGATACTCGTAGGCGAAGCCGGGCCGCAGGCACTGCTCAAAAAAGCCCTTGAGCAGGGCGGGCATGGCGCCCAGCCACAGTGGAAAGATCACCACCAGGTGCTCCGCCCAGAGCAGCGAGTCCTGCGCCGCCTTGATGTCCGGCGGCGGCTCGCCCTTCTCGAACTCCGCCATGCTGCGCAACAGCGCGAAGTCGAGCTTCGCCACCTCGATACTGCGCAGCTCGTGGCCGCCCTCCGCCGCGCCTTCGGCATAGGCCTGGGCGAGCGCCTGGCCGAAGTGCTTGCCGACGGGATCGGGATGGCCTTGCACGAGCAGAATGCGCGACATCGCCATCTCTTACGACGGCGATGCTCCTGCCGCGTTGCGCCAGATCAAAAGCGATCGGCGCCTACTTCTTCTTGCCCTTGGCCTCGTGCTTCATCTCGGCGAAGACCTCCTTGGCCGTCAGCATCGCCTCGCGCACCGCGGGCAGGCCGACATAGCCGCACATGTGCATCAGCGCCTCGGACAGCTCGTTCTCGGTCCAGCCGGTGTTGCGCGCGAAGCGCAGGTGGATGGCGAGCTCCGGCCAGCGCGCCTGGGCGGTGTCGGAGACCACGCAGATCAGCGCCTTGGTCTTCAGGTCCAGCCCCGGGCGCGCCCACAACATGCCGAACACGGCCTCGCGCGCGTAGTCGCCGAACTTCTTCATCATCGGATCGTCGTAGACCGTGGCCGACATCTTGTCGGCGTAGGCCTTGCCCATCAGCTTGCCGCGGATCTCGCTGCCCTTCTTGTAGTTCTTGCTCACGGCCATTGGCGTTCCTCCTTCTCGTGGACGCCGGCAGCCTAGCGCATGACCGTCTCCCGGCAAGCGCGCTGGCATCGGGGCTGATGCTCCACTAACGTTCGCGCCGAACTGCGGAGCATGACATGGACAGCGTGCGCGACCTCGACCTCGCCTTCACCAAATTCGGCGTCGGCCAGCCGGTGCCGCGCACCGAGGACCCCAAGCTGCTGCGCGGCGAGGGCCGCTATACCGACGACATCAACCTTCCCAACCAGGCCTGGGCGGTGATGGTGCGCAGCCCGATCGCGCACGGCGTGCTGAAGGGGATCGACTCCAGCGCCGCACGCGCCATGCCCGGCGTGCTGGCGATCCTGACCCACGCCGATCTCGACGCCGCAGGCTTCGGCCCGCTGAAATGCGCGCTAAACATCCCCGACCGCCATGGCAAGCCGATGAAGACGCCACCGCGTCCGTCGCTGGCCAAGGGCAAGGTGCGCTTTGTCGGCGAATCCGTCGCCTGCGTCGTGGCTCAGACGCGCGACCAGGCGAAGGACGCGGCCGAAGCGGTCGCGCTCGACATCGAGGAACTGCCCGCGGCCACCAGTCCAGCCGACGCCCTGAAGCCCGGTGCGGCGCAACTCCACGATGATGCGCCCGGCAACCTCGTGCTCGATTTCCACTACGGCGACACCGAAGCGGTGAAGAAAGCCTTTGCCGAGGCCGCCCACGTCACGCGGCTGGAGATTTTGTCGAACCGCATCGTGGTGAACGCCATGGAGCCGCGCTCGGCGATCGGCGAGTACGACGCCAAGGCCGGGCGCTGGATCCTGCGCGTCGGCTGCCAGGGCGTGATGGGCATGCGCGCCGCGCTGGCGCGCGACGTGCTCCAGGTGACGCCGGACAAAGTACGCGTGCTGACCGGCAATGTCGGCGGCTCGTTCGGCATGAAGGCGCAGCCCTATCCCGAGTACGGCCCGCTGCTGCTGGCCAGCAAGCTGCTGGGACGGCCGGTGAAGTGGACCGACGATCGCACCGAGAGCTTCCTGAGCGACCATCACGGCCGCGATCATCAGCGCGTCGCCGAGCTGGCGCTCGACAAGGACGGCAATTTCCTCGCGGTACGCCTGACGGGCACCGGCAACGCCGGCGCCTACATCAATCCGCCGATGCCACCGACGACCAACGCGGTGAAGAACCTGATCGACGTCTATCGCACACCAACGATGGAGGTGAGCACCAAGGTGGTGTTCACCAACACCACGCCGATCGGCGCCTATCGCGGCGCCGGCCGGCCCGAGGCCAACTACTTCATGGAGCGGCTGATCACCACGGCGGCGCGCGAGATGGGAATCGACCAGGTCGAGCTGCGCCGGCGCAACCACATCGGCAACGATGCGTTTCCCTACAAGGCGCCGTCGGACATGCGCTACGACAGCGGCGATTTCACGACGATCCTCGACAAGGCGCTGAAGGCCGCCGATTGGGACGGCTTCGACGAGCGCAAGGCCGAGAGCGCCAAACGCAACAAGCTGCGCGGCCGCGGCATCGGTTCCTACCTTGAGGTCACTGGTCCGCCGGCCAAGGAATATGGCGGCATCCGCTTCGAGGCTGACGGCACTGTGACGATGCTCAGCGGCACGCTCGACTACGGCCAGGGTCACGCCACGCCCTTCGCCCAGGTGCTGGTCGACCGGCTCGGCATCCCCTTCGAGCGCTTTCGCCTGTTGCAGGGCGATTCCGATCAGCTCAAGGTCGGCGGCGGCACCGGCGGCTCGAAGTCGGCGCTGGTCGCGTCCCAGGCCTTCATCGAGGCCGCCGACCTGCTGATCGAGAAGGGCAAGCTCATCGCCGCGCATGTGCTGGAGGCGTCGGCCCAGGACATCGAGTTCGCGCGCGGCCGCTTCACCATCGCCGGTACCGACCGCGGCGTCACGGTCATCGAGCTCGCCGACAGACTGCGTGCGGGCATCAAGCTGCCGCCCGATGTGCCCAGCTCGCTGGACATCAGCCACATCTCCGACAACCCGCCCTTCTCGTTCCCCAATGGCTGTCACGTCGCCGAGGTCGAGATCGATCGCGACACCGGGCAGATCGAGGTGGTGCGCTATTTCATGGTCAATGACTTCGGCACGGTGATCAATCCGATGCTGGTCGCCGGCCAAGCGCATGGCGGCGTCATCCAGGGCATCGGCCAGGCGCTGATGGAGCGCACGGTCTACGACCAGCAGGGCCAGCCGCTCGCGGGCTCCTACATGGACTACGCCATGCCGCGCGCGTCGGACGCGCCCGACTTCTCGATCGAGAATCACTCAGTACCGTGCAAGACCAACCGGCTGGGCGTGAAGGGTTGCGGCGAGGCCGGCTGCGCCGGCGCCCTGCCCTCGGTCATGAACGCCGTGGTCGACGCGCTGTCAGGCCACGGCGTGACGCATATCGACATGCCGGTGACGCCGGAGAAGGTGTGGCGGATTCTCCACCGCTCCTAGCCGACTTCAAACATCGGGCGGGCGCTGCTATAACCCGCCCGTTCGCATGGCGATGTCCCCGTAGCTCAGCCGGATAGAGCGGCGGTTTCCTAATTTTGATATCTATTCAGGACGGAGACTGCAAGCCATTGATATAATTACATTATTTATCTCGTGTACCTCTCGTTGACCTCGATATAGTGTTGACAATTCGTTGACAGTCGAGATCACGACGATGGTCGATTCGAAGAACGTCCCACCCTCCATCGAACGGTCGCCGAAGTCCGTTGGCGATACGATCGATCGAGACCTCCAGACGCCGTCGGAAGCGATCCTCCAGAGGTCGGACTACCAGGACGTGAGAGGCGATGGTCGGATCGTGCTGTTTCGTCGAAACGGCGTCAAATGGCACGTTCGCCTGAAGATCCCGAACTCGAACGGCTACGTCACTCGGTCGGCGAAGACCTCCGATTCGTTCGAAGCACGGCGGTTCGCCGAAGATCTCTACTTTGAGTTGGAGGGCAGGGTCCGGCGAGGCGAGGTCATCCACTCCCCGCTGGTCAGGAAGGTGTTCGAGGAGTGGAAGAGGTCGTTCGTCAGCGAGAAGTACTCCTCGCCCGACTACGTGTCGGCGAACCTGAAGTCGTTCGAGCGGAATATCCTGCCGTTCTTCGGCGACACTCATATGGCGGCGTTGAACGACGATCTGGTGTCGAAGTTTCTGGAATACCGCCTGAGGAGCAGCCAACCCGCCCTGTCGACGCTGCGGAACGAACGCACCAACCTCAACAACTTCTTCCGCTTCGCCGTGACGAAGGGATATCTGCGGACCGCACCGAGATACAGGATCCCGACGGGCAGGTTCCCGTCTCGCCCCGACATACCCAGAGAGGACTGGCGCAAGTTGGTACGGTTCCTCGGTCGCTGGGTAAGGGAAGCGGAGCGGACCAACGCTGCGTGGCATCGGGATCGCTTCTACCTCCAGCAATACATCCTGATACTCGGCAACTGCGGCATTCGAGTCGGCGAGGCACGAGTCCTGCGCTGGAGGGATGTGTCGTTCACCGCCACCGAGGACGGATCGAGGCGTACGATATTTACCGTGAGAGGCAAGACGGGAGAGCGGGAGGTGGCGTGTAACGAGAGTGTGACCGAGTACGTCGAGAGGGTACGAAAGCGGCGGCTCGGGGAGGTGCGAAAGATCGACCCGAACGAGATCATCTTCTGCCACAAGGACGGCGGACAGATCCGCTCGTACAAGAAGGGTTTCGACGCCGTGATGAAAGCGGCGGGAGTTCAGCACAGCAGCGACGGCAAGAAGAGGACGATCTACTCACTCAGGCACACCTATGCGACGATGCGGATCTCGGAGGGCGTCAATATCTATAACCTGGCGGCGAACATGGGCACGTCCGTGGAAATGATCGAGAAGTTCTACGGCAAGAAGCGAGTGCGGGACCCCCGTATCGCTGGAGACGTGACCAAGGTGAAGCGGAGGACGGCGGCATCAGGCACATCCGGGCGCGCCGTTCCATCCTCAGACCCAGGGCAAGATCGAACGCTGGCACCAGACGTTGAAGAACCGCATCCTGCTCGAGAACTACTATCTGCCCGGCGCTCTTGAGGCCCAGATCAATGCCTTCGTCGATCACTACAACCACCAGCGTTACCACGAGGCCATCGGCAATCTGGCGCCCGCCGACGTCTACTTCGGCCGAGGCAACACCATCCTGTTGGAACGAGAAAGGATCAAAAA